>Ga0307992_1000064_pt1 | contig 65818 bp, 56 predicted proteins | sample EllFjometagen133_FD_203162 | JGI IMG/M metagenome (GOLD analysis project Ga0307992, IMG submission 203162) | Marine microbial communities from Ellis Fjord, Antarctic Ocean - #133 | ecosystem: Environmental > Aquatic > Marine > Unclassified | place: Southern Ocean | collected 2014-10-08
ATATTGAATTTAATGATGGTGTTGCGGTTATTACTTATACTGAGATTGGAAGTGAATGTATTACTTTTACTGCTTGTGATTTAGCAGGTGAATGTGTAAATAGTAATGTTGTTACTTTCACTGTTAACAAAGTTATTGTTAATACTGCTCCAACTTTTAGTGGTGTTATTTCAAATCAGGTTATTGATGATGGTGAAGTATTTGTTGATATTGTTCTTACTGATTATTTTAGTGATGCAGATGAGAATGATGTTTTAACTTTCTCTGCTGATAATGATTTATTTGATATTGAATTTAATGATGGTATTGCAATTATTACTTATACTGAGATTGGAAGTGAATGTATTACTTTTACTGCTTGTGATTTAGCAGGTGAATGTGTAAATAGTAATGTTGTTACTTTCACTGTTAACGAAGTTATTCCAGAAAATAACATTTTAAACTTTGAAAACGATTTTGAAGACATTGAAATGTATATTGGGGAAGAAGTTCAAATTAATCTTTGGGCAAACACGGTTTACACAAATGCAAATGGTAACCCTTTGAATTTAGCAACTCTTAATTATAGTATTCAAGATAATACTTGTAACGGAATTGTTTATTTTGAGATTGACAATGAAGAGTTAACAGTAAGTTCATCTAATGTTATTGATAGTTGTTATTTTGAAATCTATGTTGAAGAGACTGTTTACTCAAATGAAATGCAAGTAACTAATAGCAATTCAATTAGTGTTAATGTTATACCAGAACCACAAGTATTTATAGATGATATTAATTGCTTATTTGATCAAGTTCCTGCAAATGGGATACAAGCTTGTCAAATAAACGTTTTAGATAACTCTGTAATTCCTGTCGCAATAAATGGTGTGACTGTTGAATTGTATTATATGGGTACTAATGAGTTAATTGGAACTTGTGTTACTGAAAATTTAGGAACTTGTGGTGTTGAAGATTTTGAAGTCTCAGGAACTCTTGGGATGTACGAAGTTTATGCATACGCATTTTTAGAAAGTTATATTAATGATACTGATATGGACCCAACTGATATTTTTGAAGTTGTTTCAAACACCTACAATATTCAAGACTTTTTCGTTTATGATGATGTTTCAGGTTTTGGAACAGGCAACATGGTTGTTGACTTTTTTAGAGGAGACGATGTCTATGTCGAATTTACTGTTTACGAAGATGGAACTCAATTAATGACTGAAATGGTTTCAAGTGTTAATCTTTATGATCAAACTTCAGGAGAATCTATTGGTATGAATTTAATAGATTTTGATAATGGAGTTTATTATTATGAATTAGATGCAATTCCTTTGAGTGATGGTTTCCTAGGGGAAAATCTTGTTTTTTCATACGTTTTAAACAATGGAAATGCTGGCCAGGCAAGTCAACCAATTACTATTTACAACAATGTTCCTGTTTGGGATGTAATTCCTGCACAGAATCTTGATGTTGAAGAAACTATTGAAATTGATTTAGCTGGTTATGCTTTTGATTTAGAAGATGGCGATGACGAATTAATTTTTGACATGGTATCTTATCCTACAAATCTTGTTAATTATACTTTTGACGGTTCAACTTTAGAACTTACTGGATTAAATGCAGGTAATGGTGCAATCACTGTTAGTGTTGAAGACACTGAAGGAGATATGGTAACTACTTCATTTAATGTGGCTGTCGAAGATGTTCCTTCGCAAGTTATTGCATACTTTGATGCACCTTCAAGAACACATAAGGGAGATGTTGTTATTTTCGATGCGACTGGATCACAGGGAGACATAGTTGAATATGTTTGGAATTTTGGTGATGGGTCAACAAGTAGAAAAATCGCTCCAAATTCAGAAAAGATTATAAATAATGTTCAAGCGACTAGAGGTCTCGGCAATAATAATGTAAATACTAACAGGGAAATTGTAGAACACATTTACGGAACTATTGGTTACTTAACTGTAACTCTAACTGTTTATAATGTTGAGGGAGATAGTGATACTTATTCAAGAGTTATCAATGTAGATGCACGTGGAGCTTGCTCTGACGGTCTTGATAACGATGGCGACAATCTTATTGACATGGACGATCCTGGTTGTCAAAATTCAGAAGGAAAAACTGAATTTAATTTTAGGTCAGGATTGGAAAGTGGAGTAGTTTTTGACTCAATTACAATTTGGTCAGATAGTGGTTATGATGCTCATCCAGGAGATAATGTTTACGTTAATGTTAAGGTTGCTAATAATGCAGGCGAAGAAGCTGAGGATTTGAGAATTGCTCTTATGAGTCTTGATTTAGGTATGAAAATTAAATCATATCAATTTGACTTAGATAATGGAGATACAAAGACAGTTAAGATGAGCTTTGAATTACCTCAGGATATTCGAGAAGGGGAGTACCCTTTGAGAGTGAGCGTAGCAAATGACGACCTTATTCACAGCAATTATTGGTTCTTTTACGTAGAGAACTAATTTATATCATATTTTTTTTATTTTGGGTTTATGTCCATAAATTTCAGTGAAGCAAAGTTTTCACTGAACAATCGTTAAAAATCCAAAAGATTTATATAGTAGATTACATTTATGGGCAATAACTAAACACAATTTAAGTGTTTTGTTGGGGTTAATGATCTCAACGATTATATTGACACTTATATAGCAAATTAGGGGGTTAAAGAATGAATACAAAAAATTTTATGTTATTAACACTAAGTTTAATTATGTTAGTAAGCTTAGCCGTTAGTGTAAGCGCTGTTGGCGTAGAAGTTGATTATATCAAGGCAAACGGCGAAATGCTTGAGTTAGCTGATGGTACTACAATTAATACTGTTTTCGAGCGTGGTGAAGATTTAAATTTAAAGTTTAAAGTAACAGCTTTAGAAGATGTAGAAGATGTTGTTATTGAAGCAGATATCTATGGTTACAGATATGCAAATAGAGAAGACGGTTTGTCTGACACAACTAATACATTTGATATGGATGAAAACGACACTGATTACCAGGAATTAGAATTAACTGTTCCTACAAAAATGGATAAAGATTACTATCTATTGAGAATTAGAGTTGCTGATAGATTCGGAACTGTTGCTGATTATGAATACTCAATTCATGTTAAAGGAGTTGCTGATGAAGATGCTGTTGTAATTAAAGATTACTCATTCTCACCTTCACAAATTGTTGAAGCAGGAAGAGCAATTGTTGCAAACGTAAGAGTAAAAAACATTGGAGATGAAGATTATGACGATGTTAAGGTTACTGTAAGTATACCTGAACTAGGAGTTAATGATTATGAAACTTTAGATGAATTACTTTTCGATACAGCTGAAACTTTTGAAGAATTAATCTTAAGAATTCCTTCAGATGCTCAACCTGGAGATTACACTGTAAAGATCTTAGTTGAATTCGATGAATACGAAGAAACTACTGTAACTGATATTATCACAGTTAAAGGAGCAGACGTTCCTGTTGCTGGTCAAGACTCAGTTATCAATGTTCCAAGTTCAATGGATTTAACTGCAAGTGGTGTTGCTTTCCCAATATACATCCAAAACAATGGTAATAGTGATTCAGTTTACTCACTAAGTGCCTCTGGAATTAACTGGGGAACATACAACTTTGATCCTGCAGCTGACGTAATCGTACCGGCTGGATCTTCAAAAACAGTTTACTTATACATCAATACAGACGAAGTTAGTGCTGGAGAAAAATTCTTCAAACTACAAGTTGTTAATGGTGAAGACGTAAATGAAGTTGCTCTAAGCGTTAATGTTTCAGAACAAGAAGCATCAACTGGTCTAAGAAGCGCTTTAGAAATCGGCTTAATTGTTTTAGTTGTTATCTTAATAATCATTGGTTTGATTATTGGATTTAGCAAATTAAAAGGATCTAAAGACGACGAAGAATCTGAAACTTATTATTAAGTTTCTTTTTTTCTTATTTTTTTCTTTTATATTTTATTTAATTAATGATGATTATATTACTTATTAGATGTCGGAGAGATTTTTATGAATAAAGCTAATAAAAACAAATTATTAATGATTTTTACTCTGATATCATTATGTTTAATTCTTATTCCTATGTCTGCATTTGCAGAACTTAGTATAAATACATATTCAACAAGTACCGATTTTATTGCTTATTTGCCACAAAACATGGATGTTTGTGTTTGTGCAGACACTAGTGGGCAAATTACAATACAAAATACTGGCGCTTATCAAACAAGTTTTACTATAAGTTCAAGTGATGATGAGTTATTTAATATTGTTGGGAATGAATTTGTAATAGAAAGTGGAAGTCAGTTATCAATACCTTATACTATTTCTGCAGAATGTAATTTTAATAACAAAGAAATTGATGTTACAATTAGAAATTCTTTGAATATTGAGAAAGAGTTTCAACTTAATGTTCAAGGAACAAACTGTCAAAATCTGGCAGCAATGGTGTCTTATAATCCGCAGGTTTTAACCCCCTGCACACCTGTTAAATTCAAATTAGAGGTTAGGAATATCGGTAGTTTTGCTGATACTTATTATTTTGATTTAGGTGAATTTAGCGAGCATGCATTATCAGAACATGGTAGTGTAACCCTTCAACCTAATCAAATAGGTTATTTTAATGTAACACTTACTTTTCCTTGTAATTACTATGGTAATTATTCTATTCCTGTAAATGTTTATACTATTGGAACAGAAAGAGTTGCTTCTTTTAGTAATGATATTGAAGTTCTAAGAAAATATGATTTTTCTACTGATTTTTCTTCAGAAATATTTGTTTGCTCAGAAGATTTATCACTAAATACTTTTAACATTATAAACGAGGAAAATTTTGAGAATACTTTCAAGATAGAATCTCTTTATCCAGATTTTATAACAATAAAAACAAAAGAATTAATTATTCCTGCAAATTCACAAGTGCAAGTAGAATTCCTTGTCATTGGGTCTGAGAAAAGAATTGGTTATCATGATATGGGATTGGTAATAACTTCTGATTTGGGTAATATAGAAAAGAAAATTAATTCTTCTATTAATATGGGTATTTGTTATGATATAGGTATCTCTTCAGAATATGATTATTATAATTATTGTGGTAGAGAAACAGGAAGTGTCCCTATAACAATAACAAACAATGCTGCAATCAAACAAGATATTAAATTAGATGTAACTGAATGGGGTGGAACTTTTGTTCTAGATAACTATAGTTTTGCATTAGAACCAAATCAGACAAAAATTGTTATGATTGATTTATCTAATGTTTCTGACATGAACAAATTATATAAAATACCTATTATTGCAAGCTTGCAGAATAGAGAAGGTTATTTTAAGAAACTAATTACTTTTGATTTTAAGAGCAGTTCTGATTGTCATAAAACTATTATTGATCCATCAAGTACTAAAATTAATTATGATGCTAATGAAACTTGGTTTAATATTATTAATCTTGGTGTTAAAACATTAAATTATTCTGTTTTAATAACTCCTATTGATCAGAATACTTCAGCGTGGATTGAATTATTAGATAGTCATAATTTTTCGTTAGATCCATATCAAGAAGAATGGATTTATGTTAGATTTAATGAAAATATATCTTTGGCAGAAGAAGGCAATTATGATTTTAATATTACAATAATACCAACAAATTCAATTGACAATGTTGGTTCAAATTATATTTTCACTATTACTTTAAGAGATAAAACTTTTTTATATTATTCTTGGATTTGGGTAAAATCTAATCCCCTAACCCTAGTTGGTATAATCATACTGGCACTATTGTTGCTATTATTACTTTATCTTTGTGTGTCAAGACCAAAAAATATTGACAATAAGAAAAAAAGAAAGAAAACTTTTAAGAGGTTTTTATTTAGTTTTATTAGTTTAATATTATTACTTTTAATATTGTTATTAATTTTCTGTCCTTTAAAATCAATATATCCTGCATTAGATGATAACAATAATCTCAATTTGTCAATGTACTCTGGAGATACAAAGAGGATAGATATGGCTGGTTATTTTAATGATCCAGACAATGATGAATTGTCTTATTTTGTGAAATTGCAAACTGTTGGAAATAAAAGCGTTCTAAATTTTAGTATTACTTTTGATGACTCAGCAGCATTTATTACTGCTGGTGAAGGAACTTCTGGAATTATTCCTTTCTGGTTTTATGCTACTGATTCAGATTATTTTGTTAAGAGTGACATGTTTGTTTTAAAAGTTGTAGAAAAGCCTTTGTTTACTTTTAATGACTATGTTAATTTTTATATATGTTATATCATCTGGCTAATTTTTGTTGTTATAATCGCAGTATATCTTATTGCCATATTTGTTTGGTCTAATAAAAAAACAAAGAGACAGCACAAGAATAGTAAAAAATAAATTGTTTTAAACCAAAAGCTTTTAAATCTCTTTCTTATTATTATAAATTAAAATGGAAAATAAAAAAATAGAAATTATTGCAGTAGGTGGTCATTCTGAAATAGGAAGAAACTGTACTGCGATAGTAGTAGATAATGAAGCAATCCTGCTTGATATGGGATTGCATATGGAAAATTACATTAATTTTACAGAAGATGAAGATATGCGGAATGCAATGAGTGGTGAAGATCTTATTAAACACGATGCAGTTCCAAATATTAATAAAATAAAGAATCTTTGGCCGAAAGTAAAGGCGATTCTTGTTACTCATGCACATCTTGATCATATAGGGGCGATTCCTTTTCTGGCTGATAGATTTAATGCTCCAATTTATGGTTCTGCATATAGTATTGAAGTTTTAAAGGCAATACTCCATGATGAACGAATAAAGATTGCGAATAAGTTAATAGTTAAACCAGTAAATAGTAAATTTAGGGTTTCAGATAATTTTAGTATTGAATTTATCAGTATGACTCATTCTGTTCCTCAAACCGTTATGATTCTTGTTAAGACTAAGTATGGTGATGTTCTTTATTCCAATGACTTCAAGTTTGATAATAACCCTACTTTGGGTGAGAAACCAAATTATAAAGCTCTTGAGGCTATTGGAAAAAGTGGGAAATTAAAAGCCTTAATTGTAGATTCTTTATATGCAGATGATCCAAGAAAGACTCCGAGTGAAGCTATTGCAAAGGAAATGCTTAAAGACGTTCTTCTTGGAACTAACTCCAAAGGAAAAGTTGTTGTTGTTACAACGTTTTCAAGCCATATTGCACGTTTACAGAGTATAGTATCACTTGGTAAGAAGCTAAATCGTAAGATTGTGCTTATGGGCAGATCTTTAACAAAATATGTTAAGGCTGCAGAAGATGTTGGGCTTGTTAATTTTTCAAAAGATTGTAAGATTGTAACTTATGGTTCACAGATAAAAAGTTTCTTTAAGAAAGAGGCCCATCCTGAAAAATATCTTTTTGTGGTAACAGGACATCAGGGTGAACCAAAAGCGGTTCTTGGGAAGGTTGTTAACAGAAATTGGTTAAAGTTTCATCCAGGAGATCATGTAATATTTTCTTCATCAATAATTCCTGTTGAACAAAATTTTGTTAATCGTGAAAAACTTGAAAAAGAATTAAGCAAATATAAAGTTAGAATATTCAGAGACGTTCATGTTTCTGGTCACGCAGGAAGAGAAGATTTAAGGGACCTTGTTGAACTTGTAAAACCAAAATTTGTTATGCCTGCACATGGAAATAAGAAAAAATCTCTTGCAATGAAAGATCTATGTTTACAACTAGGATTTAAGTCTGACAGAATAAGAATTCTAAAGGATGGAAACAGAATAAAGGTTTAAGTATTTCCTATATTTGTTTTTTTTATTGATTTATTGTTTGGTGCTCTAGTAAAATTAACTTTTTTATGTTCGTTGCTTGCTTTTTCTTCTATTGCTTCTTCTATTTCAGTTAATTCAATAAATGATTTTGCTGACCATGAGATAAATGTTGAAACAACTAATGAATAAATCATTGTTATTAAAGTTAAGTTTACTAATATAGAAATTCCACTTACTTCAATTAATGCAATACTAAAGATTACTGCTGCAACTGCGATCCCTTTCGGCATATTAAGTGCCATAAATAGGAGTTCTTTTGTTGTTGAGTTTTTCCCAATAGAAATCTTTAAACTAAGATATCTACACAGAATTAAAATAAGAAATAATGCTAGTGATTTAACAAAAAACCAAATTTCCCAAGGTAGTTCAGTAACAACTCCTATTAAAACGAAAACAAGTATTTCGAGTGAGGTAGATAGAATAGAGCTAAATTCACTTAGTCTTGTTTTTTTCTTAACATACATATTGCCAAATAATAATCCTAGTGTTGCAACTGCAAGAACTCCGTTCCCACCAAGATTCTCAGCTATAATATAGGTTATTAGTGTTGCAGTAAGTAATGCAATTGCGCTGTATTCTTCAGAATATGTTTTCTTCATTATTCTAAATATAATTATTCCAATTACTATTCCTGTTCCCACACCTGTGACTATCTGCTGCAAAAATGGCCCTATCTGAGTGAGCACTGAAACTCCTTCTCCTCCTGTAACAAATTCGAGTAAAACAAAAGGCAGGATGACAATTATAGGTGTATTGACTATTGCTTCGACTTTTAGAAATTCAAATACTTTACTTGTTTTCTTTTTGAACAATATAAATACGCTTGCTGGGTCTGTCCCTGCCATAAGAACAGAGAATACTAATGCAAGGATAATATTTGTAATAGTTAGTTTATTAAAGAACAGGATAAATGTTGTGAATCCTATAAATATTAAATTAAATATTATTGTAATAAATGTTACTTGAAGAGCTTTGTATGATAATGTATCTAGCTCTTTGAACTTCATTCTTGATGAGCCATCAAAAACAATCATTACTAATGCTAATATGGCTATAGATATAAGAAATTCCGGTGAGAATTGGAATATTGCTTGTCCTTTATACTTAATAAATGTTGATGCAATTCCTGCAAATATTAAAAGTAGAATGTTAGTTATTCTTAATTTGTTTGATAGAATTGATATTAGTAATCCAATTAAGAGAATAACTGCAATGCTTGTTAAATAAGTTAAAACGTCCATTGATTACTAATTAGGGATATTTATTTAAAAAGATTTCTTATATAAGTGTTAAAATATGTTTAAAATAAGGGTATTTATTATTATAAATTAATATGTGAGCTAACATATGTTAAAACTTTAAATAATGTTGATGTCAATTCATATATTTTTGTCTTATCTTTTTCATTAAGTGATTCATATAAACCAATAAGGTTTAAATATGTGTCTTTACCTTCTTTTAGGTGTAGATGTTGTAAATAAATATATGCATTGTTTGTTTTGTTAATTATTTCAAACAAATCATTCTTACTTTTTTTTGTTTTTAGTTTTATACTCTTAAACTTAGATATATCTATTTTGTCGCTTATATTGAATATGAAAAATTTTAATGTATTGAAGTCAAGTATTATTTCATCAATATCTGAGAATATTTCTTTACGCCCATCAAGTTCACTTCTTCCCTCTTTTTCAAGTCTAATAAATCTTTCTGTAAGAGTTATTACTATTTCTCTGAACTCTTCTGTAGTCTCTAGTTTTTTAATTTTTTTCATAAATTCTTCTTTAGTAGCTTCAAAATCTAGATCAAGCATTTCTGAAAAAGATTTTCTAAATAAAACAAATAGTTTTGATTCTAGCTCATTTAGATCGTCATTTGTGAGATTATCTTTTTTTATTTTCTCAGCAAGGTCTTTTTCATAGTTTTCTACACTTTTCAAAATCTTCTTTTTTTCTTTGCCACCAAGATAAATTTGTCTATCTGCTTTTTTAACAAGAAGCCATACTAACTTAGAGAATATTCCTTTAATTTGTTTTCTAAAAACTCTATATAATATAAGGATTGTTACTGCTATAGCAACTAGTATTCCAATAAACCAACTTAAAACTTTATTTGAATCAAAAATAATTGAAGGAGACTCTATTGTTTTACATGGTTCACATGGTCCTCCACAATCAATGCCCATTTCATTATTGTTTTTAACTCCATCAGAGCAACTTTCTGAATAAACACAGAATTGAGTTATTTCTGGTATTCCAAATCTTATTTGGTCGCTTGTTGGGCATTCATTTAAATCAAAGCATGCTCGTTCTTTAGTTCCATCTTTTCTACATAATGTCCAATCTGTGCATTCCCATTCAGGATAACACCCTGCAGGAACTCTGTATTCACACTCCCTATACCGCGTTGTCTTATAATTATCTTCATCACAACTATTTCTATCATAACAAGACATTTTTTGATATCCTGTAATAAATTCTGGTTTATCTGATATGGGGGGATAGCAATCACTCCATTCTAAACAAGTCCAATCTTCTGTGCAAGGTTCAATAGGAAGCCCTCCTCCTCCACTTGAGGAGGCTTCGTTGTCTTCATCATCACAGTTTATAGTTACTTTTGCTGGGGGTAAACTAAGTGCATTTGCAGGAGGGGAATATGTGTCTTCTGCCATATATGTAATAGTATAATCCCCACATACATTGTCAAGAGTTCTTATAATAACCTCACTTGTTCCAGGAATTATATGTACACTCATTGCTCCAGTATTATAACTAAGCAAGCTATATGTTAAAGTATCGCCATCAATATCTCTAAAATAGTCATTTAAATAATATGCAATCAAGGTTTGTTTCTGATCCATTGTAATATTTGGTAATTCTCTGTAATATTCTGGTGGAGTATTATTAAAGTTGAGTGTAAAGTTATATTCATGATAGCTTACATCATGTGGTCCGCAAGCTGCGTCATCAACACCTATCCTGATTGAGTGATCTCCCCAGCTAGAATCATTTGTTGTAAAGCTAATGCTGCCATTGCTTGAATCAATTGTAAATAGATATAACTCTGGCTGTGTAATAAATTGTGATGAGAAATATAGTTCATCAGGATCTGCAGCAATATATTCTAAATCACAGTAAAAGGTTTCATTATTTTTTAAAGTTAGATTATCTCCGCAGACTGAAGCAATATCTGTTAAAATAAATGGTTGTTTAATACAGTATCTTATTTCTGCGCTCGTGCTTTGCGCAGTAAGCCTATTTGTACTAAAAATCTTGTGTTCACTTAAGGAAACACCAAATAATATCAAGTTAAATAGTAAAAGAAATATAGAAAATACTAGGATAAACTCGTTAAATCTGATTTTTCTCATTATAGAGAATATTCGTACCTATATTTTAAAAACTTTTCTTTAATAGAAGCTATTAATTTTCAATTGGCCACTAGAATGTCGATATTTATAATGTCAAGCCAAGGATCTTGTTCTGGCGCATTTTCATACGTTGCTGCAATCCGAAGTTCATATTCGCCATTGTTAAATTCTTCAGAATCAAATAAGAATTCTATATCAAATGGATAATCAATAAATTCAATCAAACTTTGATCATCATTTATTGGGTCTTCACTGTGCTTTGGGCTAATCATAATCAATATTTCTTCTGAAAGAGTTGGGTATTCAAGTATTTCAATGTTTACTATTCCTTTAATTGTTTGGCCATTTATAGGATTTATGTTGATTGAAAGATCTCCTTCACTGTGATTTGTGTTATTTGTTGTTGTTTCTAATGGTTCTTCAATCTCGTTTGATTTAAACGCATTACTGATTTGTTGGAAAATATTTTGAGTTGATTCTTCAGGCGCAGGATCAATTAACTGCCCTTGATTTGTTCTGTTTAATATGTGCCCATTGTCAATAAGGATCGTGTTTCTTTTGTAGGAGTTTTCATAACTTATAAGAATAATAACAGAAAATATTAATAAAATCACAAGGACTATAAGAAATAATTTAGCTAATAACGTTCGTCTTTCTTTATTCATATATCCTAAATAGAGATTTTACATTAAAAATGTTTTCATTAATTATTTAAAGAGAGCTATATTCTATAATTCTATGAAAGCAATTGTTTTATTTAGTTCAGGAATAGATAGCCCTATCGCAGCACATCTTTGTACAGAGAAAGGTATAGAGTTAATTGGATTAAATTTTTATAACAGGACATTAGATGAGAAATATAAAAAAGGTTTAATTGAACTTGCAAAGCTAGTTGGTATAAAAAAACTTTATTTTGCTGATCATTCTATTTCTCATAAAGCTTATACTGAAAACTGCAATCCTAGGTATCAGTGTGTTTTTTGTAAAAGGATTATGATGCAGGTTGCAGATAAATTGTGTGAAAAAGATGGTTGTGATTTTATAGTTACAGGAGATAATATTGCACAGGTTGCAACTCAAACTATTCCTAACTTAGAAGTTGTTTCTTCTCTTGCAAATAATAAAATTCTTCGTCCTCTTCTAACATTTGATAAAAATGAAATTATTAATATTGCAAGAAAAATTGGAACTTATGATATTAATCTTAATTTTAAAGGCGGTTGTCCTTTTTTACCTGATAAACCTGCAACCACTTCTACTGTTGAAAAGATTAAAAGAGAAGAAGATAAAATAGATGTTGATAATTTAATTAAAGAAATAATAGAAAAAATAATTATTGAGCAAGTTTAAATTAACTCATCGATTGGAGGTTTGTTGTTGTTTTGATCAGCTTGATTGTTTTGAGAAACAAGTCCTGCTGCTTCTGATTCTAAATCAATACCTTCTTCCTTTAATGCAGCAATATGCATTTTCATTATTTCTTCAACAATACCAAGAATTCTTGCTAATTCTTGTCTTTCTTTAGCTAGAGTTGATAATGCTCCTTTATGAAAACCAATTTTTTCTTCTTTAGACATATTTTTTTCTTCAACCATTTATTCCACCTTATACTCAAAAAAGCTTTACTTTTTTGGTTGATATCTTTCTAAATCAAATAAGATATCATTTTAATAATCTATCAATAACATTAATGCTTTTGGCAATGTCTTCTCCTTTTTTTGTTAGAGAAATTATTTTTAATCTTCCCTTTTTTTTGAAAGTTACCATACCATCACTTTCCATCTCTTGCAATATCTTAACAATGTGGCTGTATGTGCAATCTATTTTTTTTGCAATAGTTGATGCATACATTTCCAGTTGTGTATTGACGAGAACTAAGAGTAATTTTGCTGGTTTTTCTCTAAACACTAAATTGAAATTTGTTTTTGCCATAATTTGTCGAAAACTTAATTCTTTATAAAAGTTTTCATTATATACCTTAACATATATATTAATCAATATATTAGAAATTTCAGCAAAAACTTAATAAATCAACTATAGCTCACCAGGTTATAATAACTAATTAGGTGGTAAAATATGGATTTGGGAAAATACGGGGCAGAAACACATAAATATATCTTGGAATTTTGGAAGAATAAAGAAATTTATCCTAAATCTAAAATTATTTTTAAAAAATCTGAAAATGGAAAACCCTTCTACTTTCTACAAGGTCCACCATATACTTCTGGCACATTTCACATGGGTCACGCATGGAATAATTCTATGAAAGATTTCATAATTAGGTACAAGCGAATGCAGGGTTTCGAAGTTTGGGATCGTGGAGGTTATGATATGCATGGGCTTCCGACTGCAAAAGCTGTTCAGAAATTACACAATCTTAAAACAAAAAAAGATATTGAAAAGTTTGGATTTGAACACTTTGCTAAAGAGTGTATAAAATTATCAACTGGTTTTGCAAAACAAATGAGTAAGGATTTATGGGATATGGGTATCTGGATGGATCATGAAAATGCGTATAAGCCTATTGAACAAGATTACATTGATGGTGTTTGGTTTCTCATAAAAACTGCGCATGAAAAAAAGAGGTTGTATGAAGGTCTTAGAACAACAACTTGGTGTAGGGATTGTGGAACTGCACTTGCTAAACATGAACAGGAATATATACAATTAATTGATAAAAGTATTTATGTTAAATTTCAAAGTCAAGATGATGAGAATCTATATTATATTATTTGGACTACAACTCCCTGGACTATAACTTTTAATCTTGGAATAATGGTTCATCCAGAATTTGAATACAATAAAGTAGAAGTTAATATTAATAGCAAAAAAGAATTCTGGATAATTGCTAAAGAGTTAGTAGAAACTGTTATGAAAAAAACAGAGTTAGAGTATAAAGTTGTTGATACTTTTGTTGGTAAAAACCTTGAAGGAAAAAAGTATAATCATTTCTGGTCTAAAGATATAAAAGATTTGGCAGATATTGATGCTAAATATGAAAAAGCTCATTCAATTTTGTTAAGTAATAAATTTGTTACTCTGGATTCTGGAACCGGTCTTGTTCACACTGCACCTGGATGTGGTCCTGAAGATTACGAGATAGGCCACAGAAACGGTTTGCCCCCATTTAATACTATTGACGAGCAGGGAAAATTTATTGAGGGTTATTCAGATTTTGTTGGTTTAATTGCAAAGGTTGACGACAAAAAGTTTATTGAGGCAATGGAAAAAATTAATGCAATTATTGCTAAAGAAGATTATGTTCATGATTATGCAACTTGTGAGAGATGTCATACCCCTGTTGTTTTTAGAACAACTAAGCAATGGTTTTTCAAAGTTGAAGATCTTAAACCAAGAATGCTTGAGTTTCATAAAAAAACAAATTGGGTTCCTGAAACAGGGGGAAATTCATTTGCCTCTTGGCTTGAAAACCTTAGAGATAATTCTATTACTAAACAAAGATTTTGGGGAACTCCACTTCCTATCTGGAGATGTGATAAGTGTGGCCAAATAGAGGTTATTGGCAGTCGAGAAGAACTAGAAACAAAAACAGATGTTCTTCCTGAAGATCTCCATAAACCTTGGATTGATTCAATTAAGTGGAAGTGTAGAAAGTGTTCTTCTGGAACAATGGAAAGACTTCCAGATATTCTTGATGTATGGATTGATGCAGGTGCTGCATCTTGGAATTCTTTATATTATCCTAAAACAAAAGAAAATTTTGATAAGTTTTTCCCTGCAGATTTTATTCTTGAAGGGAGGGAACAGGTTCGTGGATGGTTTAATCTTTTGATGGTTACTTCAACAATTGCATTTGATAAGTGTCCTCTTAAGGCATGTTATATGCATGGTATGTTAACTGACGTTGACGGTGTGAAAATGTCTAAATCTATTGGTAATGTTATTAAGCCTGAAGAATTAACAGATAAGTATGGTGCAGACACTTTAAGATTTTATATGCCAAGAACTAAGGCCGGTCAAGATATTAATTTTTCTTGGTTAGAAGCTGAACTTGCTTATAAGAATTTGATGATTCTTTGGAATGTTCATAAATTAATAATTAATTATGCAGATGAAATTGGTGAAACACCCTCTTTGGTTGTTGATGGGGAGTTAGGTATATCTGCTAAATATATTATGAGCCGTTTGCATTCAACTATTAAATCTGTTACAGGGAAGTTTGATAAATATTATCTTGATCAGATTCCTAAAGAAATTGAAGAATTATTCTTGGAGTTATCTAGAACTTATATTCAGTTAAATAGAGAATCTATGGCTCTTGGCTCTGGATCTGATAAGAAAAAAATCTTAGATGTTTTATTTACTGTTCTTTATGAAATTGTAAAGATGTTAAATCCTATTTGTCCTTTTATTTCAGAAAAAATATATCAAAATTTTGTTGAGAAAGATTTTGTTAAGGAAGAATCTATTAATTTAGAATTTTGGTCTAAGTTCGATGAAAAATTTATTGATGTTGAATTCGAGAAAGAGTTTTCTCTTGCAATGACTGTTGTTGAAGCAGGTCTTAATACTAGAGATAAAGCACAGATTGGTGTTCGATGGCCACTAATGAATCTAATGGTTGATACTGATAAAAAAGAGATCATTGAGAAGTTTCAGGATATAATAAAAACTCAGCTTAATATTAAAAATATTAAGTTTGCTACACCTGAGTTTAATATTAAGGTTAAAGTTAATTACAGGGCATTTGGTGTGAAGTTTGGTACTGAAACAGGTGATGTTCTTTCTATGATTAAAGGCAAAGAAGAAGAAATTGCCAAAGTTTTCCAGTTGGGTAAAGATTATTCAATTGATTTAGGTAAAGAACCACTGGTTTTACCTAAGGAGTTATTTGAAATTACAAAAGTTTGTGAAACACATGAAGTTGCAAAATCTAAACTTGGTGAGGTTTACCTTGATAAAACTCCAAGTAAAGAACTTGAGTCAGAAGGATTTTCTAGAGAGATAACTAGAAGAATTCAATCTTTAAGGAAAAGGGTAGATATGCAAAAATCAGATAGAATTGAATTGTTTTTGCAATTACCAGGTGATCTGAATATTAAAGAATTTGAAGATAATCTTAAGATAAAGGTCGGTGCAGATATAATTAATTATTCTGCAACTAAGAGTTGTGAGTTTAAATCTGATGAAAAAATTAAGGGTAAACTTATTAGTATTGGGTTTAATAAAAAGTAAAATTTGGTAATAGGTAAAAATGACTAAAATAAAAAAAGCATTATCAATATTATTAATTATTCTTCTAGTTGCAAACATTGTATTACTTGCATTGAGAAAGATTGAAGTTTTATTTTTCTGGATAGTAATAATTGTGATTGCAGCATTGGTTCATTGGGGTTTGCCTAGAATAAAGTAATTATTTTTTCTTCTTTTTCTTAAACAAAGAAAATTTCTTTTTTACTTTGGTTTTTTTAGCTTTTTTAACAGGTTTCACTTTTTTTGGCTTTTTGGCTTTAACTGCTTTATTCAACTTTTTTGTTTTTTTTACTTCTTTCTTTTTTGGTGAAACTTTTTTCACAACTTTCTTTTTTACTTCTGCTTTCTTAGGTTTAGATTCTTCAGTTTCTTCTTTTTTTGATTTTTTTGGTTTTCTTGAAAGAACATTTGCTTCAATCTCTTTTTCAAATTTTTCAATACGTTTTGTTAAGAATTCTTTAGTTCTTTGATTATCTTGCTGGTTCATAATTTCGCCACAATCAGGACATTTAAAGTTAAGTTCAAATGCAGTGTCAAAATTCATTCTTGTACAGGCGTTTCTGCACATATAAAAGTCATCTGTTGTTTCTTGATTAAGTCTTTCTTTTAGTTTATCTACCTTTATTTTCTTTATTTTCTTTGCAATATAGGGTATTTCTGGGATGTTTAGTGACCAATAACAAATATACCATCCTTTAACTTTATCTTTTTTTCTTATAAATATTACTATATTATCTTCTAGTAATTTGTAGAATATCTTCCTAACCCGGTGTATTTCAATATCCAAATCTTTTGCTATTACAAATTCTGAAATATTTTCTTTGCCAATTAGGTATAATGCGATAGGAAGAGCTTCAGGGCCAAATGTTTCGTTGATGACATACTCAATCTCTTTTTTTGTAGCCATTTTGTTTTTTAGGTTAGTTTATTGGGTTTTGGATTTTTAAACTTTGCGTTTGTTTTAAAAAGACCTTGTTATTACTTTTGAGTTTCAAAGTTTATATAGTTTTCTATTGTTTAGTATATACTATTTATAAATGGTGGCGTGAATTTCCCTATTTTGATTATTTTTGATTAATAGAATCACTGAAAATCAACAATAATTCATAAGTGTAATTTAAATGGGCCCGCCCAGATTTGAACTGGGGACATCCACCAAGTCAGGGTGGCGTCATACCGGACTAGACCACGAGCCCGTTTGCTTTTTAAATTCGCTTCGATATATAAATCTATTCAAAAGCTTTATAAAACTCATACAGCAATATCTCTATTAAAGGGTGTGAGAGTGGAAAACAACAGTATTCTATCAAAAGAATCATCTGAATTGCTATTAATGCGATTAAAGAAGATACAAGAAAAAGATAGTTACATCTCTGAGCAAGCTGTAAAAGCTCTTTCTAAAGAACTAAACATATCAGGCATCCAAATATACGAAGTTATAACCTTTTATTCGTTTCTTAGTCACAAGGCTAAAGGAAAATATGTAATTAGGGTTTGTCATTCACCTTCATGCTATCTTAAGGGATCAACCAATATCTTCGAAGAATTAGAAAAGATTCTTGGGATTAAAGTTGGGGAAATAACAAAAGACGGTAAATTCTCAATCGAATACACTTCTTGCATAGGTTGTTGCAATGAGTCACCTGCTATTTTGATTAATAATATCCCTCATACTAAGCTAACTACTGAAAAACTAGCTAAAATATTAAAAAAATGCAAGTAATTAAAAAAACTAAATTCAAATCATTTGAAACTGCAGTTAGATTTAAGCCAGAAGAATTAATAGAAACAATAAAAGATTCTGGGCTTCATGGCAGAGGCGGTGCTAATTTTCTTACTGCACTCAAGCTAGATTTTTCTAGAAAAGCTGAAAAAGAAAAAGTTCTTATCTGTAATGCAGATGAAGGAGAACCTGGAACTTTCAAAGACAAATTTATTATAACAGAAAACCCTGCACTCTTAATTGAAGGAATTGCTATTGCTTCATATATTATTGGTGCTAAAAGGGCTTATATTTATCTTAGGGCAGAATATGAATATTTAAAAGAAAGTTTAGATAAAACTATTGCAAAATATAAAAAACAACTTTCTAAAATTAATTTGCAACTTGATGTTTTCATGGGTGAAGGAGCTTATGTATGTGGAGATGAAACAGCTATTATGAACTCCATTGAGGGGAAAAGAGGTGAACCTCGACATAAGCCGCCTTATCCAGCTGAATATGGGGTTTTTGGTTATTCAACTTGTATTGATAATGTTGAAACTCTAAGTAATATTCCTTTGATAATTAAAGGAAAATGGAAGCATTTGAGATTGTTTTCTTTATCAGGGGATATTGAGAACCCTGGTGTTTACGAATTACAATTTGGAACTACGCTTGGAGATCTAATTAAACATTGCCATTTCAAAAGAACAGTTAAAGCAATATTTTTTGGTTGTGCAGGTGGCTGCATTCCTTTTGATCCTTCAACAGTTTTAGATGCAGAGCATATTAAAGAATTAGATGCAATGCTTGGCTCATGCACAATGATATTTGTTGATACAAGTAGAAGTATTGTTGATATTTGTAAAAATATTGCAGAGTTCTTTGTTCATGAAAGTTGTGGGCACTGCACACCTTGTCGAGAAGGTAATTATAGAGTTTTAGAATTATTAAATAAATTAGTTGATGGGAAAGGTTCAATTGAAGATATTGAAATGCTTGAAGAACTTGCAGTTTTTATGAACGCAACTTCATTTTGTGGTCTAGGCCAAACAGCAGGTAACCATATTTTAACTGCACTTAAATATTTTAGAGAGGAGTTTGAAGAATTATGCAAATAGAAATTAACGGTAAGAGGTATGGTGTAGAGGAAGGTAAAAGTATTTTGCAAGTTTGTGAAGAAAATAATATTTATATTCCTCATCTATGTTATCATCCTGATTTAGAACCTCAAGCTAAGTGTAGATTATGTTTAGTTGAGATTAATGGCAAGATAGATACTTCATGTAACAATAAAGTTAGGAAAGGCTTAATTATTAAAACAGACACTCCTGAAATTATCAAGTTTAGAAAACTTAATTTAGAATTATTATTAGCAAACAAAAAAGAATTATTAGAAGAAGATAATGAAGTTTCAGAATTAGCTCGTAAGTTTGGAGTTACAACAGAACCTTTATTCAAAAAAAAAGAATTAAGAAAAGTTGCATTTTGCACATCTTTATGTAGAGACAATAGTAAATGTATTCATTGTGGTAAATGTGTTCAGAAGTGTAGAGAAATTCAAGGTGTTGACGCTATAGGTATAGGCGGTCGAAGCCACGAAACACAGGTAACGTCTGTTTTTGATGAAACCATTGGTGATGTTGCATGTACATTCTGTGGTCAATGCACTAATGTTTGCCCAACAGGTGCAATAAAAGAACATGATTACACAGAAGAAGTTAAGAATGCAATAAGAGATTCAAATAAAATAGTTCTTGTTCAAACAGCACCTGCTACTCGTGCTACTGTAGGTGAAACCCAGGGAATGCCTCCAGGATCATTAGTTACAGGAAAAATGGTTGCAGGATTAAGAAGACTTGGTTTTAATAAGGTTCTAGATACTAATTTTGGTGCAGATTTAACTATAATGGAAGAAGGAATAGAATTAATTGGTCGTATACAAAATAAAGGAATCTTTCCAATGATCACTTCTTGTTGCCCTGGATGGGTAAAATTTATTGAACATTTTTTCCCAGAACAATTAGAACATCTAAGTTCTTGTAAAAGCCCCCATCAAATGTTTGGTGCAATAGCTAAAACATATTATGCTAAAAAAAATAATTTTGATCCTAAAAACATAGTTGTGGTTAGCATAATGCCTTGCACAGCTAAAAAGTTTGAAGCAGAAAGACCAGAAATGAAAAATCTTGGTCTAAAAGATGTTGATTATGTTCTTACAACAAGAGAATTAGGAAACTGGTTGAATTCTGAAAACATAAAATTATCAGAGTTAGCTGATGAAGATTATGATCCCATAATGGGTTTGAGTACAGGGGCAGGAGCAGTATTTGGTGCAACAGGAGGAGTAATGGAAGCTGCTTTGCGAACAGTAGCAGATGTTCTCGAAAGAAAAGATTTAGACAAAATAGATTACCATGAAGTTAGAGGAATGCAAGGAATAAGAGAAGCATCACTTAAAATTGCAGGAATGGATATCAATGTTGCAATTGCACATGACTTAAAGAATGCTAGAAAGATTATGCAAGACGTAAAAGATGGTAAAAGTAAATATCACTTCATTGAAATAATGGCATGCCCTGGTGGCTGCATTGGAGGAGGTGGACAACCAATTCCAACAACAAAAGAAATAATAAAGAAAAGAGCTTCTGCAATTTATCACCAAGATAAAATACTTCCTATCCGTAAATCACATAAAAACCCAGAGATAAATACATTATATAAAGAATTCTTAGGCAAACCAGGTTCTGAAATTGCACATAAAATGCTACACACTTCTTACACGAAACGGAATAAGTGGGGAAATTAGAAGATAGTTTTATATATTTCAGGTTCATTCTATATAATATTATATTTATTAGGGGGTTATAATGGTAAGAAAAACAACTAAAAGAGCAAATAAGAAAGTAAAAGAGACTATTGAAGTTAAAATTAAGAAAGGTGTTGATCGTAAGTTTAAGAGTTGTTATTCTCATAAACACAGTGGCGGATGTTTTTACTTTCTAGGTTTTCTTGGTGCATTAATATACTTTATATCTACAGCAACAGGTTTCTGGGGCGTAGTTTTAGGAGTTTTGAAGTCTATTGTTTGGCCAGTATTTATTATTCATGGACTACTTAAGTTTCTAGGATTGTAATTCCGTTTTTCTTTTTATTTTATTTTTTATTTTTCTCCAAAACCTTTATATATAAATAACATAAATTCCTACATATAACTATATTATGTTTATGAGGTGCAATCATGCAAGAATTTATGCAGTCAATTAAAGCAAAAGCAAAAGCTGACAAAAAAACAATCGTATTTCCAGAATCACAAGATGAAAGAATTCTAAAAGCTACAGATGAAATTTTAAAACAGGGAATTGCAAACATTATTCTTCTAGGTAATGAAGAAACAATAAAATCTAAAGCAAATGAGTTAAATATTAACCTGGATGTAGCAAGAATTATAGATCCAAACTCTTTCGAAAAGTTTGACGAATACGCAAACACTTATTTTGAACTAAGAAAACATAAAGGGATAACCTTAGAACAAGCAAAAGAAGCTTTAATGCACACAACTTATTTTGGAACTATGTTGGTTCATATGAATGAAGCTGATGGTCTAGTTTCAGGTGCAACACATACTACTGCAGAAACAATAAGGCCTGCACTACAAATTATTAAGACAAAAGAGGAGTATCACAAAGTATCTTCTTTCTTTTTTATGCAATTAAAAGATAAAATATTTATTTTCGCAGATTGTGCAGTTATCATTAATCCTGACGCAGAAGAATTAGCTCATATAGCTATAGATTCAGCGAGAAATGCAAAGAAATTTGGTATAGATCCAAGGGTTGCAATGCTTTCTTTTTCAACTAAGGGTTCTGCAAAGCACGAATTAGTAGATAAAGTAACAACTGCACTAAAACTTGCAAGAGAATTACAGCCTGATTTAATTATTGACGGTGAAATGCAAGTTGATGCAGCAATAGTTCCTGCTATTTGTGAAAAGAAATGCAAAGATTGCTATTTACATGGTGATGCTAATGTTTTAATTTTTCCAGACTTACAGAGTGGAAATATTGCATATAAGTTAGTTGAAAGATTAGCTAGAGCAAATGCAATTGGCCCAATTATGCAGGGATTTAACAAACCAATAAACGACCTTTCAAGAGGTTGTGATGTGGATGATGTTATTGATGTTACTGCAATAACGGTTGTTGAGGCACAGAAATGAATATTTTAGTTCTAAACTCAGGAAGTTCTTCTTTAAAATATCAATTAATTAATATGAATACCAATAAGCCTATTCTGAAAGGCCATATTGATGGTATTGGTTTAAAGACTTGTAAAATTGACTTTGCAAGTAAAAAAGGAAACCTAAGTAAAGAATTAAAAATAAAAAATCATAAAGCTGCAGTTAAGTTAGCAATTGAATCTTTAGAAGGATATAAAATTAAAGCAATTGGTCATAGAGTTGTTCATGGTGGAGAACTTTACAGTGATGCAACCCTAATAGATAAAAAGGTAATACAGGCAATAGATAAGTTGAGCGAGTTAGCTCCTCTACACAATCCCCCTAATCTTGCAGGAATTAAAGCTTGCAAAAAACTTTTTCCTAATCTTACTCAGGTTGCAGTTTTTGATACTGCATTTCACCAAACTATTCCTGAAAAAGCTTACCTATACGGTATTCCATTAGAATACTATAAAAAATATGGAATAAGAAAATATGGTTTTCATGGAACATCTCATAAATATGTTATGCTTGAAGCTCAAAAACATTTTCATAAAAAGAAATATATTAATGTGATTACTTGTCATCTTGGTAATGGCGCTAGTATTGCTGCTATTGAAAAAAATAAGTCTGTTGATACTTCTATGGGGTTTACTCCTCTACCAGGTTTAATTATGGGAACTCGTTCTGGTGATATTGATCCTGCAATTGTATCATTTTTAATGACAAATCTAAAAAAGAAATCTGGTGATGTTATTCAAATACTAAATAAGCAATCTGGTTTACTGGGTATTTCTGGTTATTCTGATATGAGAACAATTCATAAAAAAGCTTCAAAGAATAAGTTTTGTCGTATAGCATTGGATATGTTTGTATACAGGGTTGTTCAGTATATTGGAAGTTATTTTGCTGTTCTTAAAAAGGTTGATGCAATTGTTTTCACAGCGGGATTAGGTGAAGAAGCTTATTATGTTAGAGAAAAAGTTTGTAAATCTCTTGTTAATTTTGGTGTAATACTTAATAAAACTAAAAATAAGAAAAATGCAAGAGTAATTTCATCAGCCAAGTCTGATGTAAAAGTCTTAGTGATTTCTACAAATGAAGAGTTGATGATTGCCAAGGAAACTTTAGAAATAATAAAAAACTAATAATCTTCAGCATCAAGATTAAACTCTGCACTCTCTACCCATTGATTAGGTTCTTGTAAATAATTTAGAATTTCTTGCAGAATCTTTTTATGTTTTAATTCTTCGTCTGCAATCATTAATACTTCTTTTTTTACAGTTTCATCTGCAATCTCTGCAGCAATTTCTTTGTAATAGTTTGCAGATTTTATCTCAACATTAATAGCTTCTTCATAGAAAGCAATTTGTTCTGAAATATGATCTGGTGCATTAATATTTTTTAGAGAGCTAAATATTTTTTTTACTTCTTCAGTCGTTGCTTTCTTAACTTCAATTAAATCTGCTTCTTGTTGCATTGCATCAAAGATTATGTAATGATTGTCTTCCCATTCTGCCAATCTTCTAAGAATATTTTTTAGTGCAGGATTAGTTGTTTTCTCAAGCATTTCTAGATAAGCTTGTTTCCCTTCTAATTCCATTTTCTTTGCGATTTCAAATACATCCATTTTTAATTTCCTCCATTAATATTATTCTTTACTCATCTTTTCATATTCTGCAGCTCTAAACTTTGCATCTTCTTCTGCAAGTTTAAATAGCTTATCTGCAATATCTGGAAATTGTATTGTAAGACTTTTATATCTTCGTTCTTTATGTAAAAAATTAGTGTAAGGAACTTTGCCAGTTACATGGTAATCTAATTGCATTGGGTTTTTACCTTCTTCACACAATCTAGGATCATATCTATACAATGGCCAATACCCTGAAGTAACTGCTAATTTTTGTTCTTGAGGAGTTTTCTTCATATTTCCTCCATGTGCAATACACGGTGAATAAGCAATTATTATTGAAGGTCCATCATATTCTTCTGCTTCTTTAAAAGCTTTAATTGCCTGCATCATATTCGCGCCTAGAGAAATAGATGCGACATAGATGTTTCCATAAGTTGTAAACATTCTTCCTAAATCTTTTTTAGGTTGTTTTTTACCTGAAACAGCAAACTTTGCAGTTGCAGCACGAGGTGTTGCTTTAGAACATTGTCCTCCTGTATTAGAATAAACTTCTGTATCTAAAACAAGAACATTAACATTTTCTCCTGAAGCAAGAACATGATCTAAACCACCAAAACCAATATCATAAGCCCATCCATCACCACCAATAACCCATACAGATTTGTCAACTAAGTAATCTTTAAGCTCATCTATTTTCTTAAGAATGGGTTCACTTTCTCCGTGAACACAACTTATTGCTTCTGGTAAATGTTTAATAATTTCTTCTGCAGCATTCTTAGCAGAATCATCAACTTTATCCCAAACTTTTAACATATTATCGAGATGGACTTTCAACCCATTGGTTGTTCCAGTATTCAACAATCTTTCAATGTTAGATTGCAACAATTTACGATTAGCATCAATTGCAAGTCTAAAGCCCATCCCGTATTCTGCATTATCTTCAAACAAGGAGTTTGCCCATGCAGGACCTTTGCCTTCTTTGTTTTTAGCAAAAGGAATTACTGGAAATGTTCCACCGTAAATAGATGAACAGCCAGTTGCATTTGCAATTATCATTCTATCTCCAAATAATTGAGTAACAAGTTTAACGTAGGGTGTTTCTCCACACCCAGCACATGCTCCTGAAAACTCAAATAAAGGCGTTCTTAATTGCGTTCCTTTAATACTATATAGTGGGGTTTTACCTAAAACATTATCTGGTAGGGAGTCAAAGAATTTAGCATTCTCAACTTCGCCTGCAGTCCTTGCTTCTGATAATGTTTGTGTAGTTAATGCTCCAACAGGACAAGTAGCAACACAGTTATTACACGCATCACACCCAGTGCAATCTTCTGGATAAATTTGTATTCTAAACTTTAAGCCAGATTCGGGGTTTGCGTCTATAACATTAAATGTTGAAGGTGCATTCTTTAAATCCTCAGGATTAATTTGTTTCATTCTAATTGATGCATGTGGACAAACCATTGCGCACATTCCACACTGAGTACACTTCTCAGGTATCCATTTAGGAACATTATTTGCAATACCCCTCTTTTCAAGTTTACTAGTTGCTGTTGGTATTGCACCATCTAGTGGCATTTTTGAAACAGGAATCGTATCTCCTTTTAGTTTCATTACTGGTTCAACAACATCTTTTGCAAATTGAGATGCATTGTCTGGTAAGAATTTAAATTCAGCAACATGTATTCCAGAAAAGTTTTCAACTTTTGAAACAGCATTCTTAGATGCTTCTATTGCATCCCAATTCATCTTAACTATATCTTCACCTTTTTTAGAGAATTGTTTTTTAATAGCTTCTTTCATTAACTTAAATGCTTCTTCTGCAGGGATAATTTTTGCTAATTTAAAGAATGCAGTCTGCATAATAGTATTAATTCTTATGCCTAAACCAACTTCTTTTGCTATTTTATTAGCATCAATAACATAAAAACTAATTTTTTTATCAACAATAGTTTTCTGCATTTTTTCTGTTAAATGAGAAAATGCTTCATCTTTATTCCAAGGGCAATTAAATAAGAATGTTCCCCCTTCTACAATGCCTTCCAAAATATCATAGTGTCCAATATAAGAGGGCTTATGTAGTGCAATGAAGTCTGAATGAACTAGCTGATATTCTGATCTTATCTGATTATCACCAAATCTTAGATGAGAAACAGTTACTCCACCTGATTTGTGTGAATCATAAGCAAAGTATGCTTGAACATGTTTGTCTGTTGCAGCACCAATAATTTTTATGGAATTCTTATTTGCACTAACTGTTCCATCAGAACCATATCCCCAAAATTTACATCTAACAACAGATTCAGGTTCTGTATCAATTTCACCAACTTCTAATGATTTGTGTGTTACATCATCAATTATTCCAACAGTAAAATCATGAGTGCACTTATTATCTAAATGGTCAAATACTGCTTTAACCATTGCAGGACTAAATTCTTTTGATGATAATCCATATCGTCCACCAATAATCTTTATATTTTTGTCTTTAAGTGCAGCAACTGTATCCATGTAGAGAGGCTCACCAATACTTCCAGGCTCTTTTGTTCTATCAAGAACTGCAATCTTTTTAACAGTTGATGGGATTATATCAATAAAATCTTTAACACTAAAAGGCCTATATAGACGAACTTTAATTAGTCCAACTTTTTCACCCTTTTTATTAAGGTAATCAACAACTTCATGTATTGTTTCATTAGAAGATGTCATCGAAATTATTATTTTTTCAGCATCAGGCGCGCCAACATAATCAAATAAATTATATTCTCGTCCAAATTTCTCTTTAAACATTCTCATATATTTTTTTACAATACCTGGACAAGCATCATAATATTTGTTAACTGTTTCTCTGCCTTGAAAATAAACATCAGGATTTTCTGCACCAACTTTGCACATTGGTCTTTCAGGACTTAAAGAATTAAGTTTAAAATTTTTAATAGCTTCTAAATTAAGCATAGATTTAACTATTTCTTCATCAATTGCCTCTATCTTTTTGATTGAATGAGAAGTTCTAAACCCATCAAAAAAGTTTAAGAAAGGAACTCGTGATTCCATTGTAGCTAAATGTGAAATTACACCAAGATCTTGAACTTCTTGGATAGATGCTGCAGCCATTAAAGCAAAACCAGTATTCCTGGTTGACATAACATCAGAATGATCTGCAAAAATGGATAATGCTTGGCAAGCAAGTGATCTTGCTGCAACATGGAAAACCGTTGGTAACATTTCTCCTGCAATCTTATGCATGTTAGGAATCATTAATAATAATCCTTGTGATGCAGTAAATGTTGTTGTCATTGCACCTGCAGATAGAGAACCATGAATTGCTCCAGAAGCTCCTCCTTCTGATTGCATTTCGATAACTCTTACTGTTTCCCCAAAAAGATTCTTTTTTCCTTTCGCAGAATTAAAATCTGCTAATTCTCCCATTGAAGAAGACGGGGTTATAGGATATATTGCTGCAACTTCACTAAACATATATGATGTATTAGATGCTGCTGTGTTTCCGTCAATTGTGATATATTTCTTCATTTAAATGCCTCATTTTGTCCATTAAGTACTTGTTGCCAATATTCTTTCGCAGCAGAAACTTTATCTTTATTAAATTTATTAACTAACTTTTTTAATTCTTGGTTATCTGGTTCTCCAGTAAAAATCTTTTCAAGATATATTTTAATAATATCAATATTCTTCTCAGATTCCCAGAAAATTGGTTGATTGCCAAGATTAATTTTTTGTGCTAATTTTTTGTGATGAGCAAAATAATCAATATTTTCATTAAATAATTTATTAATTAATTTTTCTATTAATTTTTCTACCCATTTTCTATGAAATCTACAAATTCCAGAATTATCAGAATAAAGTTCTTTTATCATTCTTTCAACATTCTTTTTTCCAAGATCGAATGGATTTAAATAATCTGATCCATAATATTCAAAGTATTTGCCCATTATTGGCATTGGTGAAAACATTCCAGGTACCCAGTACTGATTTGGGACCATGCAGCCTTCTTTTCCAAACGCATTAAAGACTGAAAGATCAATAGTGTTTGTACCATATTTTATATCAATTTCTTTAGCAGCATTTCTTATACCTTTTCTAAAAATTGCACACTTATCACTATTTATTATCCTATCAATAATTTGGCAGGCCATATCTGCATTGTGATTAGAATCATTAACTAAATCAAAAGTCTTATAGTCCCATTTTGGAATCATGTCAATATCAAAATCTTCTTTAGGAAATTTATTTTTAGAAATACATTCCATTATCCAAGAAACTAAGGATCCTGCTTGAATTGCATCAAAAGCCATTGAATCAACATAGTGATTAATTTTTTCTGCTGCTCTCTGATCAAAAACACCAATATTTGGTCCTAGGGCTTCGTATGGTTCATAATCTTTTTTGAATTTACCATTCATCTTTTTGCAAACTGCAGAACAGGGTTCACCACAATTCTTAAATTGCTTCTTATCAATTGTTTCTTCATTAAATTGTTTAAGGTAATGAGCTAAAATAAATCTATTGTGTATATCAATTCTTTCTTGTTCTGTAAAATAGATTGATTGATAATTAAAAGAAAACATCCATCCTTTTAATCTGGTGAAATTAACTCCGAATGTTCCTCCAGAGTGTAGTTCAGGATTGTATCTGTACTTAATTGTTTCTGCAATATCTTCTTGGATCATATTCTTATGAAATTCTTTTTCAAATATTTCATTTATTTCATCTCTATCATTTAGAGGTGAGTCTGTAGGTTCTTTAAAATCACCACCATAAATAATTGCTGCAATTCCATGTTCTTGAAGTAATTTTGATCCGATGCCTCCTCTGCCAGCCCAACAGTCAACAGCAGTTATTTCCCCATTGGTAATTGGTGCAGAACCAATTGCTCCTGTTCTTGTTTTAAGTGCAGCAGGGCCTGTTGAAAGAATTCTGCAAGAATTAAAATCTTTACCATAATTATCATAAACATGTTGCTGTAGAGCATAAATGCCTTTTTCTTCTTTATATCCTGACCATATCTTCAGATTAACAGGATAAAACGCAACAGTTAAATTTGAATTCTGCCTTTTTATTTCTAAAACAGAGATTTCATTACATTTTCCTTTAATATTAACATAATTTATTCCTAAGTGATGAAAAATGTGTGCTGCCCCACCCATTGTTGAGATATAGAAATGGCCCCATAAAGGGGATAATCCTGTAAACATCATTCTTTTTGTTCCCGGTATTTTAGAACCTGCTAGAATTCCTTTACCAAAACAAAAGTTATTTTTATCTTCATTAAATTTCTTAATACCATAATCAATTGGTCCAATAATAGTTTTATCTTCAATTTTTCTAACTTCAAATTTTTGGTTTGAAGCATCTATTATAAGTTCGTTTTGATTTATCATTTTAATATAAAAAGAAATTAATTAGGTAGTACATGTCTGTCCACAAAAACAACCACTTATATTCAATTCGTCACCACCAAATCCATAAATAACCTGAGGATAATTGGATGTACTGTCCATTACAATAATTCTGTTATTAGAATCTTCTAGAACAATACAGAAATCTCCTGTAATCCCGAGTTCACTTCTAATTAAATCATAGTCTCCACTATTATATAAGTTTTCAAGTGCAGTTGTATTGACTGTGTTGCCATTTAAGATAACATTATCAGAATCACTTTTACTTGCATCAAAATAATTCATGATTCTACCTGCATTGCTTTTCATAGCATCTACATCTGAATTGCTGCCTTTACTTATTAACATATAAAATATGGACAGTATAAGTACAAATATTACAATTCCTAGTATAAGATCTAATGACCAATTCTGCCCTTTCTTAAGAAGTTTTTTAACCATCTTTTTCCCCTCTTTTTTATCTAAATTTTTAGGATTTTTATTCATTTTTTGATTAAACACCCAATATAACCCTTAATAAGGTTATTTTAGTGAGATTTCTTTAAAAAGGTTTTTGCTATAAGTCTAAACATTATATGAAAACTTTTAAAAAGACACTATTATATACTAATAATATGGAAAAGAAATCATTCAAAAATATACAAGAAAAATGGCAAAAGAAATGGAATGATAAAGATATTTTCAAAACAAGTTCGAACTCAAAGAAAAAGAAATTCTATTGTTTAGAAATGTTTCCCTATCCTTCTGGACAAATGCATATGGGACATGTAAGAAATTATGCTATTGGAGATTATTTTGCAAGATTTAAAACAATGAATGGTTTTAATGTTCTACACCCAATGGGGTTTGACTCTTTTGGTTTACCTGCAGAAAATGCTGCAATCAAAAAAGGTATTCCACCTGAGCAGTCTACAAACGAAAATATTCAAGGAATAAAGTCACAATTTAAATTATTAGGTTGCAGTCATGATTGGTCAAGAGAAGTGGCAACTTCTAACATAAATTATTACAAATGGAACCAATGGATATTTATTCAAATGTTCAAAAAGGGTCTTGCATATAGAAAAGCAGGATTAATCAATTGGTGTCCTTCTTGTGAAACTGTTCTTGCCAATGAGCAAGTTGAAAATGGTAAATGTTGGAGATGTAAATCCGAGGTTCAACAAAAACCTCTGGAACAATGGTATCTTAAAATTAAAGATTATGCAGATGAATTACTTAATGATATTCCTAAATTAAAAAACTGGCCAGAGAGAGTTAAGATTATGCAAAAAAACTGGATTGGTAGAAGTGAAGGAACAATAATTAAGTTTAAAATTAAAGATATGGATAAAACTATTGAAACATTTACAACAAGAGTTGATACTATTTATGGTATTACATATCTTGTTCTTGCACCTGAACATCCTCTTGTATTAGAGCTTGTAAAAGGAACAGAACAAGAACAAGCAGTTAATAATTTCATAAAAAAGGTTTCTAAACAATCTGCTATCGAAAGAACTGCAGAAGGAAAAGAAAAGAACGGAGTTTTTACAGGAAGATATGTTATTAATCCTGTTAATAACGAAGAAGTTCCTTTGTGGATTGCAGATTATGCTCTTGTGGATTATGGAACAGGGATTGTAATGGCAGTTCCAACTCATGATCAAAGAGATTTCGAGTTTGCAAAAAAATATGATCTTCCTATGCGAGTTGTTATTAGCCCTGAAGATGATCACGAATTAAATCACGAAAAAATGCCGAGAGCATTTGTTGATGATGGATTAATGATTAATTCAGATAGGTTTAATGGTCTAAGAAACAGAGATGCAATACCCAACATACAAAAATATCTTAAAGAAAAAGATTGGGGTTATACAACTATTAACTATAAGTTAAGAGATTGGCTTGTTTCTCGTCAGCGTTATTGGGGAACACCAATTCCTATGGTTTATTGTGATAAGTGTGGTATTGTTCCAGAAAAAGAAGAAAACCTTCCACTAGAATTACCTAAAGATGTTGATATTAATGGGCAAGGAAATCCTATTGCAACAAGTAAATCTTTTATTAAGTGTAAATGTCCTAAATGCGGTGCAGATGCAAAAAGAGAAACAGATACTATGGATACCTTCTTTGATAGTTCATGGTACTTCCTAAGATTTACTGATTCAACTAATAATAAAGAAGTATTTGTTAAAGATAAAGCAAATTATTGGATGCCTGTTGATCAATATATTGGTGGAATAGAACATGCAATCTTACATTTGCTATATGCAAGATTCTTTACTAAAGTTCTTAGAGATCTTGGCCTAATTAATTTTGGTGAACCGTTTAACAATCTTCTAACTCAAGGAATGGTAAATAAAGATGGTGCGAAGATGTCTAAATCTTTGGGCAATACTGTTGATCCGATAGAGTTAATTAACAAATACGGTTCCGATACTGTAAGAGTTTTTATTCTATTTATGGCACTTCCTGAAAAAGAATTTGAATGGTCAGATGAAGGTGTTGATGGATCTTACAGATTCTTGCAGAGAATTTATGGGTTGTTAAATTTATTAGAAGAAAAATCTAGAGACACAGAAACAATTGCAGATAAAAGAATTATTTCTAAACTAAATAAAACTATTAAACTTGTAACCATAAGATCAGAAGTATTAAAGCCAAATATTGCAATAGGTAGTTTAATTGAATTTGTGAATGCAGTTTATCGTTATAAAGAAAAAGATTACAACAATAAAACTATTAAGACAATTATTGAGAAATTATCACTATTAATATGCCCTTTTGCACCACATTTAGCAGAAGAAATATGGGGAACACTTGGAAATAAAGACTTTGCTTCATTAGAAAAATGGCCAACTTACGACGAATCTCTAATAGATGAAGCTGCAGAGTTTGAAGAGGATTATATTAAATCAATAATTAATGATATTAACAAAGTTAAAGGTTTTGCAAAAATAGATAAAATAAATAAAGTTACATTATTCTTAAGTGCAGATTGGAAATATGAATTCATAAAAATAATTAAAGAACAATTAGAAAAAACACGTAATGGCTCAGAAATAATCAAGGCGATTATGTCGACTGATTTAAAAAAACAAGGTCAAAATGTTACTAAACTTGTTCCCAAAATTTTGAAAGACCCAAGCAAGCTTCCAGCTATTTCTCTGAATAAAAAACAGGAAAAGGCTTGGTTAGATGAGAATATTACAAATATCAAATTAGAACTGAATTGTGAAGTTGAGATTGTAGATGAAGAATCTGCAAAAGATTCTAAGGCATCTGCTGCATTCCCTGCAAAACCTGCTATTAAAATTGAGTAATTCTTGCAAAATGTTTATTAAGTAATAAAGATTTTTCTTCATTATGATTAAATTAGACTTTGAAAGACTTAAAAGCAAAAAGTTTGCATTTAAGAAACCTGAGAATGAATTATTAGCAGATGATCTTGAAGAATTAAGATTGCAAGATAAGTTATTAATTATTGATTCTAGGACGAGCAATGAATTCAACAAATTTAGAATACTTGATTCATATAATTTTCCAATACAGGACAATGATGAAAGAGCAATTATAGGAACTCTATACAAAGAAAAAGGGCAATTGTCAGCCATAGAAAAAGGATGGGAGTTGTTAATTCCTAGAATAAATCAGTATTTAGATAAATTGAGTGAGTTTCTTAAAAAAAATCTTAAAGATAAGAAATTAGTTATTTATTGTTCGCGAGGAGGTCTTAGAAGTGGAATTCTTTCTAATATATTAGAACTTCTAGGTTACAAACCCCATAGATTAATAGGTGGTTTTAAAGAATATAAACATGTTCTAACAAAATATTTAACACAAGAAATAAATTCATATAAAGGACGTTTTATTATACTCGAAGGCTTAACAGGAACTCGCAAAACAGAATTACTAAAAAAATCAGGTTTACCTTTCTTAGATTTAGAAGGTTGTGCCCAACATAAATCATCTATATTCGGAGATGTTGGTCTTAATCCCAATTCTCAAAAAATGTTTATTGCAAGATTATACGAACAGCTTATTAAACTAAGAGAAAAACAAATAATTCTAATTGAGGGTGAAGCAAGAAGAATTGGGAACGTATTTCTTCCAAAAAGTTTATGGGAAAGAATGCAAAAAGCTAAAAGAATAACTATTACTGCTTCAATAAAAACAAGGGTTACTATAACTACTAAAGACTACTGTGATAAAAGTACTAAAGTGACTCAAATAATTGAAAGACTTGACAGATTAACAAAATACATAGGTAAAAGTAATGTTCAAGAATTGATAACTCAGTTCAAAAATAAAGAATTTAATACTGCCATAGAATGGCTTCTAACAAATTATTACGACAAATGCTACAAGTTTGCAAAGAACAAAAACGAAATTTCTATTTGCACAGACAACTTAGATGTTGCAATTAAAGAGTTGAATAAGATTTATGAGAAACTTATATCTAATTAATTAACTCTAATATATCATCACCAAACTTATTGAGTTTAGTTACACTCATCCCGGGTATTGCTTCTAATTCTTGAAAATCTTTAGGTTTAATCTTAGAGATTTGTAACAATACTCTATCTGATAATATTTGGAATGCAGGAACATGGTAGAGTTTTGCAGTATCTCTTCTCCATTCACGTAGTTCAGAATAAAGATCTTTTTTGAAATATTGTGTTAAGGTTTTATTTTTTAATGCAAAAGGAAAATTATTTTCTAGGTAATGTTTTGGAATAAATTTTGTAATATTACCATAATAACTTACAATTAATTTAGATTTTGCTCTTGTTAGTGCAACATAAAATAATCTTAACTCTTCACTATCTTTATTATAATCATCACCTGCTTTAATTAATTCAAGAACAGGGTGTTCTGATGTTCTACAGGGATAATTAAAGTTGTTTGCACCAACAACAAATACAATTTCTGCTTCTAATCCTTTTATTGCATGAACTGTTGAAAGTACAACTTCGTCACTATTCGCTTCTCTACTCACATTTTCAATGTCTGTACTTTTTTTAATATACTTTATCTTGTTTCTATCAAAATAAGATGCAATAATATCTAGTTGTTTATTTGTTCTTGTCAAAACAAATATTTTATTTCGTTGAATTTGTTGAGCTAAGATGCTATGAGCTAAGAAGAGGCATTCTGCATCTTCTGACCCATGATTAACAATAAGTATAGAGTTTTCTTTGGATTCCTTTACAGAATCTAAATCAGGAAGTTTTAGTGGTTCAATAATTTGGTTTGCTAATTCTAAGATATTTTTTGTTGATCTATAATTTATCCTTAATTGCAATATCTCTGCATTCTCATATTTTGCAGTAAAACCTAAGATATGTTCTATTCTTGCATTTCTCCACTCATAAATACTTTGTCTTGGATCTCCAACAACAAATAAATTTTCACATCCTAGAAGATCTATTAATTGTATTTGTAAGTCATTAACATCTTGATACTCATCTATTAATATATATTCAAATTCAGGAATCTTATCTTTATTTTTTTCAAAGAAAGTTATTGTATGCATAATTTGTTCTGTATATTCTCTAAGATTATTTTTTTCTTTTAATTTTTCAATTGTTTTCAATATTTTATAGATCATGATCGCTTTTTGTTTATCTTGATAAGAGAAATCATCAATAATCTTATTTATTTCATCAGAGGTTTGCCATCTATTCTTGTAGTAATCACTGATCATAAATACATCGTTAATCAGCGAGAATAAGAGCGTTGTATGATCTTTTGATCTTATTTTTTTATCACTAAAATAAGTGTTAATTGCTTTATCCGGCTCAATTTCCAAAAGATCAAGTGCTTTTATGAACAACTTTGTCCTTAGCTTATTATCTACGACTTTAGATTCACCGTTATAAATCTCTTTTTCATATTTTCTTAATATTTTTTCTGAGAAAGAATTAAATGTTTCTATCTGGACAGTGTGATTTGGAATAGATTTATCTAACCTTAATTGCATTTCCCTTCTGGCTTTTCTAGTAAATGTTATTGCTAAAATTTTATTTTGTGGAACTGACTTATACTTTACTAAATATTCTATTCTTTTTATGAGTACAGAAGTTTTTCCACTGCCTGCACCAGCAATACACAGGGTTTTATCTGAATTACCTATAACTGCCTTTTTTTGTTCATCATTTAATCCATCAAGAAAAGTGTCTAATAATTTGAAATTTCTCTTGTCTTCTTCAGAAATACCTTTAATTTCACCAAAGTATCTTTCTATACCTTTACCAGTTGCAAGAGATAATTTTGGCATGATAAGCTCATTTAGGCCTTTTTTGGTGATTTTAAGCACTTTGATAAATTTATTAGTTCGTAATGGTTGAATCTCAATAAGCTTGTTAAATTTCATTACTTCAAGTAGTTCATCTACTTCTTTGGCATTCATTAGTTCTAGGCAGCCGAATCCCTTGCTTTTCTCCAGCCTTAGCTTTAGAATCCTTGCCGTAGCATCTCCTAGAAGTACTTCTGCAAATAGCTTTGAGCCTATCTGAAATCGTATATTATTTAGGGTTTCAAGCACTTTTAGATGTGGTTTTGCTTCTTTCACTAGCAAATCTGGATAATTCGATGTTTATAATTCTTTGCCTTTGAATCGTTTACTACTATAAAGAGACAACAAAACCAAAAAGTTTATAAAAACTAATAATATGATTACATTATAATCTTAAAAAGAGGTCAAAAATGAAAATAAAACTACGAAAACAAACATCTGATGGTTTAATCAAATTTGAAAATAAAACTCAAATAAAAGATGTTCTTGTTAATGCAGAAGCAGTTGATTCTAAAAAAGAATCTATTGCAATCGCATTCAAAGGAACAAATGACTCTGGTTTTATTGAATTAAGCAGGGATGAAATTAATTTCTTTTTAAATAAATTAAACAAACAAAGACATTTAATGCAATAAATTTTTATTTTTTTACTCTTCACAAATAGTTAGAAAGATTAATATATATTCTTATTAATTACACAGATATGTTCCGAGAAGGCACGCTAAATAAGAGAATTCTAGAAGATTGCTCAGGTGAAGAATCATTCTGGGTTAATTATGGCCCGATAATAAACAATCTTACAAGTCTTGTTGAAGCAATAGAGAAAATGAGACTATATACTTTCAGATATCACGTTAATCAAGATAATAACAAGAATGATTTTGCTGATTGGATTAGAACATCACTTGAAGACAAAGATCTCGCAATGAGATTAGAAGGAGTAACTGACAAAGATAAGTATCTTGAAATTCTCAAACACAGAAAAGATGAACTAAAACTTCTAAAATCATAAAAATGAACGATTTGTGATGCCAAGAAAGCAGATTACTTTTTTGTTCACAAGATTAATAAATAATACCTATCAAAATTCCAACTATATCAGAATATCTTACTTTAATTGCATCCTCATTAGGATTACTATCACCTTTTGTAATAAAATATTTGCCGCCAGAATCAGAACTAATATCAATTACTCTATGAACAATCGTTGTTTCAGAACTATGTGAATTAAAAAAAATTATATCTCCTATTCCAATACCCTCATCAGAAATTGGTTCTGTAGTTAATAAAGTTGCGCCTTCATCCATGATAGGGACCATAGAATTTGTGTCTAATACATACCACTTATTCACATTATTAACATTCAGAACAACCCTATTATTCATTACCTGCACTTGGCCATCATCAATACGATCTTGTGGAGAATTAAAACCTCCATTTAATGTCTCTGTAAGTAAATCATCCAAATTAGGTCTTTTATTTATTTGTTCAATTAAACCAACCATTTCTTCTTGATAAAATTCAATATTACCTTTTAATTGTAAATTTTGATCAATCAAACTTAATTGTTCTTCTTCTGCATCAATCATGTTCTCTTGAAGCTTTAGAAATGCAGGATAATTCGGAATATCTGGCTCAGAATAACCTTGAAAAACATCTGTGATAAAAAGTCCATATACAAACAATACAAGTATTATAATAACAAAATAAATCGGTTTAAGTTTCATTTTCTCTTTTTATTTGATTTTCTTGAATTTCCAGAAACACTTATTCTAGATTTATTCTCTAATTTTTTTAATTTGTGTCTCATGTTTCTTATTAGAATATTATAGTGCTTAGCCAGCTCATTCATCTCACTAAACCACTTAATTTTCATCCCCTGTTTAAGATTACCATTACTTGCCTGATTCATGGACTTAATCAATTCAGTTATCGGCTTAATAAACAAATCTGACATTGCCACTGCGAAAAATACAGACATTAAGAGTGCAATTAGTGTAGAAATAAATATTACTTGATTTATATCAAGATTCTGAGATAAAAAGCTTATTTCTCTAAAATCTTTCTCAGCCATATCAACTGCCAATGCTCCGACAATTTCTGATTTATAATTATGTAAAGGAATATATATTGCTCTAAACCAATTCTGTTTTGTCCAAATTCTACCGAAGAAAATTTCGTTTTCAACAAAAACTTTGTTGAATGCAGGTTCAGGAAACAATGTTCCTATCTGAGGATTTTCTCTTTGCGTAAGAATGGATGTTGAAATGGTAGCATCCTCCTGATAGATTGAAGACTCTAAGCCTAAACTGTTAGATATTTGTTTTGGAATTGAGTAATCTCTATTCAATAAATTAATAATCATTATTCCTCCAATAATTTCATCATTTTTACTAATAGGAACAATAACAACTTGGCCCAGCCCGTCAATTCCATAAACTTCTTTTACAATTTCTTTTTGATATATAGAAGGAATTCTTCTTGTTTTAGTTAGGAGAATAAACTCTTGATCATCCAAAAACAATTCTCCTGAAGGAACAATTTCCGTTGAAACTACAGGAATTTTATTTTCAAAAGAATATTCAACCAGATCCAAAAGCATAGTTTTTCCTTTATTATTAACATTGTTTGCACTCAACAGAACATTTTTATCCTGATCTAAAAATATGGCAACATCTGCTTCTTCAGATTCCTTGAGATTATGTAATAATATATCTAAAGATTCTAAATCTCTTTCTTCAACAGCATTAATAACAAACGGATTATTTGAAAGTGCATAACCTGCTTTAAATAAATCCTCTTGATTGGACGAATAAATTGCATCTACAACTTGGGAATATTTTAACAACTCTTGCTCTAGTATACTTTCAATATTCTTGTCTACTGCAGATTTAATCAAAAGAGATGAAAAAATTAGAACAAGAGCTATGGATATAAATATAAATGCGAACATATACGTTCTAAAACTCACCTGTTTTTTCATAATAATCTATCTTAGGAACGCTATTTTAAAAAGTTTATCAGAAAATAATGATAATCCAATTGAAATGTTAATCATGTGCTTGGGGAATTCGTGCTCAAACAAAGTTTGACATGTCCTTAATTGATGAAATTCGTTTGAATTCATATATTCAAATCTCTATTAAAGAAATAAACAGGCCTGACGGGATCCGTAGCAATTTCTGCGAGGCGCCAATAAGCTTTGCTTATTGAGTGTCTTCGAATTACAGGCCTGACGGGATTCGAACCCGCGATCTACAGCTCTCTCTGAAATTAATCATAGGAGGCTGTCGCCTTATCCAGGCTAGGCTACAGGCCTATATTTAGTAAGAAACAATAATGTTTTAAAAAACTAATTATTCTTTAACATTATGAATAAAGAAATACTTGATCAGCATTTTATGATTGATAATAGTCTTATAAAGAGAATAATTGGTTATTCTGAGTTAAAAGAAAAAGATGTTGTTTTAGAAATTGGTCCTGGCAAGGGGGTATTAACAGATAAAATACTAGAACAAGCTAGAGTTATTGCTGTTGAATTAGATAAAGATTTATACTATGAACTTAAAGATAAATATAAAGAAAATAGTAATATAAGACTAATAAATAGCAATGCATTAAAAGAAATTCTTAAGTGGGACTTTAATAAAATAGTTTCAAACATTCCTTATTCTATATCAGAACCTTTAATCATTAAGATATTAATTAAACAACCAGAAATAGTTGTTATAACTACTGGGATAAATTTTAAAACTTATTTAGAAGCAAACAAGTTATTGAATATGTTATATGAATATGAAATAAAAGAAGAAGTTCCTAAGAAATCATTTTATCCATCACCGAATACAGAATCTATAGTGGTTAAATTAAAACTGAAACACACAAAAGAGTCAGGATTATTTAAAGAACTATTAGTTCAATATGATAAGAAATTAAAGAACGCTTTAATAAATATATTTAATGGCAAATTTACAAAAAATCAAGTAAGAGATAAAATAAGTTCTTTTAAGTCAAAAAATAAATCTATACTAAATATGCCTGATGAAGAAATAGACTCTTTAACTAAAATCTTCTGTTAGTTGCCCCTCTTGCAATATACTCTTCTATAATTCTAACAACCTTATCTTTATCAGTTACTTTTCTTATTTTCCTAGCTAATCTTTTATCATTAAGAGAATCTTTTATCCAGATAGAAAACTTATTTCTTTCATGATCTACAAATTCCCTAAATTCTTCATTAGAACAATTTTCTAGAAACTTCAATAAATCTCTTTTATCTTTTAACACTCTTCCATTTTGTAATTTAAAGTATTGGTTGTTTGTTAGAATAAGGTTTTTACTTCTTATTCTTGGCATTTTCTTAAAATAAATCATTTTTGACAATCTTTGTATTATTAATATTAATATAAAAATAAGAATAATATATCCAATAATTAAACCCAGATCAGGAATTATCTCAATAATATTAGCATTGAATATCATCACTTTTTTAAGAATATCCGAGAGAATCATATAAGGATTGTATCTTGCAATTTGTTGAACCAATAAAGGAGTTGTTTCTAAAGGGATAATCAAGTTTGATACAAAAAGAAGTACTGAAGCAAAACTTAAAGATGCGATGGTTACACCTTCTTGGCTTTGGAAAAGATAACCAAATCCCATTCCTATGAAAATAAACAATGAACAAGCTAAGAAGATAATCAAAAATGCCAATGGCAAATTGCTTAATGCTGAGAATTTTAAGAAATAAATGGCCAATCCGCCAATAACCATTATTTGAATTAATAATACTATTATATTTGTTATGTAATAACTAATTAAATAAAAGGAATCTTTTGTTGGAGCAGTAAAATTTCTAAATGAAGCAGAAGACATTTTATCTATAATAATACTTGTTCCTGATAACATTATACCAATAAACATAATTATTAAAATAATTAATGATGGGATTAAATATGTTGAGGCTTGGGCTGTTGTACCAACAGGTTTTATCGTTGTAGTTATTGGGTTAACAATGCTCTCTGCACTAAAAACTTTTATTTCAGATATACTTGTACTAATTGATTCAAGAGAACTTTTTAATTGGGTGATGTCAGATTTCACTGATCCTAGATCAGACTTAATATCATCAATCTTTGATACTATATTTGCTCTTTTGTTATCTGCAGAAGAAATTTTGTCTTCCATATCTTCTAAATCATCATTAGCATCATCTAATTTAGATATAACACTTTGATAAGATGCATTAATATCTGAATCGTTAATATCAGTGTAATAACCTTGAAATGCAAGGTATTCTGTTGAATTTGTATCGTACCCTAAATCAATAAGAAGAGATTTTACTTCATCAATTGCATCAAGAGCATCATCTTTAATTGAATCAGCTTTTGAATAAAGAGAATCCACTTTTGAATCAACTGATCCTATATCAACACTACCCATGTCGAGATCCATTGAAGAAATATCCGTGCTTACAGATTCTGAATCAGATATTAAAGAATCTGTGTTCTGTTTAATATTCACCGCTCTAAACAAATTACTTTCCAGTTCGGTTTTTGTTAAAGTTATTGTTGTTAAAAGAGAAGATGTTAAATCTTTACTTGTAGATTCTGCACTGATACCAATAATGCTAGAAATTCTACTTATAACTGTATCAACCAAATTTATTCTAGATTCATCTACATAAAGATGGATATCATCTTGCACTTCATCATCTAAAACCAGCCCTCCCGGGAAAATTATACAAATATTAGTTGTTCCCTTCTTAACTGAATCAATACATAAGTTCTCAGATTCAAATTCATTAACTTCATACTTATCTTCAAGTCCAAAAATAAACGCGTCTGTTGCGTTTGTATGCGATTCTGTATAATACCCTATTGAAAGAGAATAATCAGAACCACTATTATTAAATGCTAAACCAATTAACAAAATTATTAATAAAGGACCTAGAAGTACAACTATCGCAGAAGTTTTATTTCTCAATAAAAGTTTAAAATTTTTCTTGATAACACTTACTAATTTCATTTTGGATTATTTATATATAAATACACTTTCTCGTTTTGCTAAGTTATTAGTTTTCTTATCCTTTTTGATTTTCTTGGTTTTTTTATTCTTTTTAGGTTCTCTTCTATTCTTTTTTCTATTTTTTCTAGATAAATCACTCATCTTGCTTATTTCCTCTGTTGCAAGTGCATCATAATCTAAATCATCTTTTATAATTGCTTTTTCATCTTCATCCTTAGAAATAGAAACAAATATTTCATCAAGATTAGGATTTGCAACTGCAAGATTAATAATTTCGTCTTTAAGTGATTCAGCTCGCCTAATCAAAGTACTTATCAACTTAGTTGGGTTTTTTGTTGTAATTATTAATTCATTATCTTGAACAATTTGATTTTTGACTAATTTTATTGGAACTCTTTTTAGTAATCTATCATAATTCTTTGATTTAATTTCAATATTAACTTTTTTATGTTTAATATATTTCTTTTTAATATAATCAAACGTATTAATTTCTACAAAAGTTCCACCTTTTAATACAGCAAGTCTATCACATAAATGTTCTATCTCAGTTAAATGATGGCTAGAAAGAATAATTGTTGTTCCCTTGCTTCTAATTATCTTAATCAATTCCCATACGTGTTTTCTTAAAATTGGATCTAAATCAGATGTTGGCTCATCAAGTATTAAGATTTTTGGATCATGAACTAAAGAACAAGCAATATCTAATCTTCTTTGCATTCCACCTGATAGGTTTTTTGCTAATAAAAATCTGTTTGGTTTAAGTTCCATTAGATTAAGAAGAGCTTCAATATTTGATAATAATGCATCTCTAGACAAATTAAATAAAGAGCCAAAATATTCCATATTTTCTTGAACTGTAAGGTTAGGATAAAAACTTGGTTTTTGAGCTGCAAAGCCAACCATTTTTTTTATTTCAATTGTTTTCTCACTAACCTCTCTGTAAACTTGGGTATTCTTAAAACTAAGAAGATGCTCAAATCTAAACAATAAAGATCCCTTATCTGCACGCAAGAAACCAACCAATATGTTTAATAAAGTTGTTTTTCCAGTTCCAGATGCGCCAATAATACCAAGTATCTCTCCTGGCATAATATCAAATGAAATATTACTAAGAACTTTCTTATTTCCAAAATACTTAGATATGTTTTTTATTCTAAATAATGGTTCAGCTGGCATATAATCACACACGTTTTTATATTCTATAAAATAGAAATAAGTAACAAATTTACAACCCTAATTTGACTTCACCTCTATTTTTTATTAATTTACAAGTTTAACATTTAAAAAACTTACTAATTTGTAAAGCAAAAACGATTTAATATACAATTTTTGAAATCTCAAGGTTATAGCATTAGTAAAACTTTATAAAAAGAGAAAAACGCTCTAATAAAAAAAGGTTTTGAACTAAAATGTCAATTGTTGATCCACTATTAAACTGGCTATTAATATTTAATCCATTCGTAAGTATATTAATTATATCTATAATTCTTGGTGTTATTACAACCTTAGTTTACAAATACGCATCTAATCAAAAAAAGATAAAAGAATTAAAAGATGAAACTAAAGCACTTCAGAAAAAGATAAAAGCGATTTCTAAAACAAATCCTGAAAAAATGATGGAACTGAATTCAAAAATGATGAAGTTGAATGGTCCATTAATGAAAGAAACAATGAAGCCAACTTTATGGACAATTATTCCATCACTATTAATATTAACTTGGATGGCTGCTAATCTCGCATTTATGCCAATTATTCCAGGACAAACATTTGAGGTAATAACAGAATTTAATGAAGGTATAACTGGGAATGTTTCAATGTTTGCTATTCCCGAAGGATTAGAATTTATTAATGGTGCAACACAAGAAATATCTGATGGTCAAGCAAGATGGGTTCTTAAGTCTTCAGATGAAAATACCTATACCCTAACTATAAATTACAAAGATCTTGATTTTAATCAAGATGTTATAATAACTAACGCTAGAGAATATATAAATCCTGAACAAATAGTTAAAAAAGAAGGATTAAACAAAATAATTGTTGGTAACGAAAAAATTAAGCCATTCAAAGGTGCACCAATAATAGGTAATTTAAATTGGTTATGGTCATATATTCTTCTAACAATGATCTTTACTACAGTTCTAAGAAAACTATTAAAGGTATACTAATTGAATTTATGTGCTTAAAGTAAGCTGATTAGAATTATAAAATAGGGTCTGGTTAATAAAGTTTAATACTACAGACAGCCCAGGCCATCTAGGAACATTCTGGTTTAGCGAAAGCATATTAATAATATAGCAATAAGTTTATAAATAGTTTATGAATACTTTAATATAAATTTTTTATTTTTTGGAGGTTAAAAATGGAACAAAGTAGACCATTAGATGCATTAAATAATGCAAGAAACAAAAGAGTAATTGTAGAATTAAAAAACCATAAAAGATACATTGGTAAGCTTAATGCTTTTGATATTCACATAAATGTAGTTCTCTATGAAGCTGAGGAATACAATGAAAACGGTGAATTAACAAGAAAACTAGGAATTGTCTTCCTAAGAGGAGACACAATAACACTTATTTCCCCAGCAGTTTAAGGTAGAAAATGACAAAAGGAACACCCTCTATGGGTAAACATTCAGGGAAAAAAACTCACATTAAATGTAGACGATGTGGTAAGGTAACTTATCATGCATCACATAAGGTGTGTAGTAGTTGTGGCTATGGTAATTCTGCAAAGCTAAGAAAACACATTTAAATTTTTATTATTTTTATACTTTTTTTGTGGGAGTGCCGGAGCGGTCAAACGGGATAGGCTTAGGACCTATTGGCTTAGTGCCTACACGTGTTCAAATCACGTCTCCCACATTGTTCTATACATTTATAATATTCTCTTTAAAAGCACTTAGAAAGATTTAAATAAGTCTAAACAATTACAATAGTTATTTGGGGGTTATAAATATGAATAAAAAATTACTAGTATTTCTCATACTTTTCACATTACTACTAAGCTTTAATGTTTCTGCAGCAATATTTATTACTAGTAGCGACCTTAATATCACTGAAGAAGTTACGCAAAATCTATACGCAATTGGAGGGAATATAAACATTTCTGCACCAATAGAAAGAGATTTAGTGTTAATTGGTGGAGAAATAGAGATAAATTCTCCTGTTAAACGAGATTTTTCTGCAATTGGATCAAATATTGTAATTAATAAAGACATAAAAGAAGATCTTAGAATTATCGGATCAAACATCAATATTAATAGTGATCTTGAGGGTGATGTTATTATTATTGGAGCTAAAGTATTTATCTCAAAAGATGTAAAAATAGATAAAAAAGCAATAATTATTGCAGGTGAAGTTGAAATTAATGGTGTTCTGATTGACGGTGTAAAAATTACTGCCTCAAAGGTTATTATTAATGGAGAAATTTACGGTGACAATGTAATCAATACAGATAAATTAGTTTTTGGTAATAATGGTTTAATTAAAGGGACATTAAATGTTAGTAAAAATGCAGATTTTAACGACATAGAAAAAGTTCAAGGAACAATTAATTTTATTGAAAAACAAGTAAAAGAACGATCTACTTTTGCGAGTATATATAACTTCTTAGCATTATTTGTATTTGGCTTAGTATTTATGTGGTTATTTGGCAAGGTGATTGATAGATCAGACGCTTTTATCGTTAATAATACCTTAAAATCACTAATCGTAGGATTAATTGCTTTTATTTTTATACCAATTCTTGCATTTATTTTATTAATAACAATCATTGGTTTACCTATAGCACTAATATTATTTGCATTATATTTAGTTATGATTTTGTTTAGTTTTATCATAATTCCTTATAGAATTGGCAGAATTATAATGGGATTATTTAATGTAAATAACAGGATTTTATGCTTGCTTGTTGGTCTAGTAATATTCTTAATTCTTATAGCATTACCTTACCTTGGAGGACTAGTTGTGTTCTTAAGTCTAATTATTGGAAGTGGAAGTTTTATCTTATTATTCACTAAGCAATCGGTGACGAAGAAAAAGTCCAAAAGAAAAAAGACAAAAAGAAAATAATTCCATTTTTCGGTGCCAATAAATTAAAATTTATTGAGCATTTTATTTTTGATTTTTGATTAAAACCTTTAAGCGATCTTTTTTATATCTAACAATCAATATATTGTTAGACCAATAAATAGTATAATCAATAAATAGATTAACCAATAAATCAACAATTTTTCTGCGCTTAAAACTTTTAGTTTTTTATTAAAACTTTTAGAATCAAATTTTTAGAGAAAACATATTGGTTAATCGATACATTTAAAAACAAAAACACATTAAATAAAAGATAGGGGTTTTAATTTGAGTACAAAAAAAGAATCTAAAGACGAAGATAACGACCAATTAATAGAATTTAAAGGATTTCTAAGTTTTTTTATACTACATGAATTAAACAAAAAGAGTTTATGCGGTGATGAACTTGCACTAATGATTGGCAACAGAAAGAAAGACAAATTAACCCCTGGAACAATCTACCCAACACTAAAGAGATTAAGAAAATTAAAGTTATTAAAGTATAAAAAAGACGGTAGAAAAAAGAACTATTTCTTAACAGATCTCGGTAAGCAAGAGCTTGAAAAGATGTATAAAGTTTTAAAACACTATTTCAAAGGTATTAAGGCGAAGCTTTAAATATACATTCTAATTCTCGCAGTTTATGGCAGAAACAAAAAAAACACCAGATTTTACAATTACAGTACAAACTATTTTTCCATATAAACTTCTTCCATACTTTGTAGATAAACATCTAGATAACCTATATCTTGGGTTTGCATTAAACAAAAAACATCCAATAAAAAAAGGGTTGGAAAGTATATATACTGGGATAGGAGATTCTTTTAATACTAAATATAAAAGTGAACTATTCTATCTTGAACTTAAATATAATGCAGAAGGAATATTAAGAATACACAACAGATTATTAAAAAACCCTGAAGATATAGGAATTGTAGTTGCACAATATGTAAATAATATTGCAGATGCAGGTATATTAATTGGTGAAGAATGTGATCCTAAACTGATTAGAGAAAGAATAGAAAGAAGTATATCTGGGGCTGAACACATAATAAAACAGATTAATCAAGGAATTGATTATGAGCTACCAATTGCTTGTTTGTTAAAACAGGGCATTGAACATTTAGCTGAACTTACTGAGACTAATGAAGAATTCAAAGAATGTAGTGAAATTTTAAATAAAATCAAAAAAGGATATGATTACAGAAGCAAAATTCATAGTAGAATTTGCACAACAAAACCAAAAATACAAAATGGGCCAGAAGTTGGACTTCATTGTTATATAATTCCACGAAGTTGGGTTTACCAAAATAAATAACCAAATCTTATCAAATAACCCCTCCCTTTTCATACGAATATTGTATTTGAGCAAGTTTCTTGATTTTATTTATAAAAGAACAGCTCTTTTCTTATAATTTTTACTATGCTTCAGAAAATAGTTCTGATAATGTATATTATGCGAAGTATTATGGTATTCTTAAATTTTCAGGAACATATTTATACGAGTTTCTAATTTTACCCATATTGCTCAAAGTAACATCTTGGGGTTTTCCTAAAATATCTGAAACCCTATTAAGAAAATCAATATACTCAGAACTAACACTAAATTGATCAACAATAGGCAAGTAAACAACATTATTTTCGGAATCTTTAGCTTCCTTGTATCTAGCTGGAAAAAATCCAGGCCGATCCATTGTTACAATATGTTTTGTAGGTATTGGAATAACAATTCCTTTATTAATAATTTCTTTATAAGAATCATTTAAGGGTTGATTCCTTCTTTTAAGTTTTGAATCCTCAATACCAATAGTTTTGTATTCAATAGAGTTATATATTTGATTTCTAAAATTCTCAATATTATCTTTGGTAAAATCAACATTAAGACCATAAGTTTCAATTGTTTTATCATTAGCATATTGCATTTTTGCTGCATTAAACTGCTTGTAAACCCTACATAAAGAATTCCCACTAATAACTTCATCTATAGACAAGAAACGTCCTCCATCAGGAGCTTCATCATGAATGATATTCTTAAAAACTCCTCTTAAAACTTCTCTTAATTTATGAACTTTATTTGATGCAGGAACATATTTTACTTTCTCATTAGGAAAATCAGAATCAATTATATTCATAACATCAATAAAAGGAATGCTTCCAAACATAGGCGCAATTATTATGTCTGGATTTTCTTTGATTATTTTATTATTAGCAATAGATAAAGATTTTACAAAATCTTCAACTATATCATAATTATTTGGGTCCATCTTTAATAAATAATCTTACTTATTTATAAACTTTTCTATTAATAACCACTATAAAGTAGTAAAATAAAATATTTATAAATAAGCTAGGATATAGAAAAATTACAATGAATTATGCAATAATAAAAAACTATCTAAAAGAAGCAAGAATTGTAATTCCTGAGACAAAATTAGTTAATATAGGAGGACAAGAAATAACAATAACTGATTTCAAATCACAAGTTTACAAAGACTTTAAATCATATTCCTCATTAGATTTAAGAAATCTTGAATCTGGAAAAGAAATTTGCGTTACTTGTAAGTATAACAATTCAAAGATAGATATAACACACAAATTATAATCTAAAACAAACAACCTTTATAAATAAACTTCGCATAATAATGATAATGAGCGAACAATACAATGATCATATGCAGAAATTAGATGTAGAACTTAAACTCAGAGGATTCTCACCACACACAATAAGAGCATATCTGAGATACAACAAACAATTCCTAGAATTCATTAAAAAAGACCCAAAAACTATCAATAATGATGATATAAAGCTATTCTTAAGTCATTTATTGGCAGATAAACATCTAAGTGCAAACAGCTTAAACCTTGTTAGAGCAGCTTTACTCTTCTTTTACAATGAAATACTAGAATTAAACATAGTCAAAATAAAAACACCTAAAATAGAAAAAACACTACCAACTGTTTTAAGTAAAAAAGAAGTAATAAATTTGTTTAAAGCAACTAATAATTTCAAATCAAGATTAATGTTAAAACTATTATATTCATCAGGGTTAAGGGTTTCTGAGCTAACAAAATTAAAATATGAAGATATACATTTTGATGAAAAAACAGGTCTTGTCCGTCAAGGGAAGGGTAAAAAAGATCGGATGTTTATTCTATCACAAGAAGTAATTGATGAAATAAAAATATTCCAGAAAAAACAAGATAAAAACAAAGGCTACATTTTCACAAACAACATAGGCCTACCAATATCAACAAGAAACATACAGAAATTAATCAAGATTTCAGCAAAAAAAGCCAACATTAATAAGAATGTAACACCACATAAATTAAGACATTCTTTTGCAACTCATCTGCTAGAAGCAGGAACAGATATTAGAATGATACAAGAGTTATTAGGGCACTCAAATCTGCAAACTACACAAATATATACACACATTTCTCGAGAACAAATCAAAAAAGTCAAAAATCCTCTAGATAATTTAAGGGAATAAATGTTTTAATAAAAACTTAAAAGTTTTAAGCGCTAAAAATCCAATAAAATATTGATTAATCTATTTATTGTATAAACAACTTATTGTACATCCTATTTATTGTATAAGCAATCTATTGATTAACAAATAATAAAGCGCTTAAAACTTTTAAGAAATACTAAAAAAAGATTAATCTTTTTTGACATGTTCAAACAAGATTTGGTATAGTAAAAATTAAAAATTTTTGTTCGAAATTAAAACCTTTTTATCAAAAAATAAATAGATAGATATATAAATATTCTTTCATTCCAAAGATTTAGGTGGAATCAACAAAAGATCTTGAAGAAATCATAGAAAAAATAGCTACAAATAATGATAATTTACCTGAGGGCATAGATAAAAATATTATTTACGAAGCAGTCTTATCATCTGATACAATAAAAGACAGACATAACTATTTAACAAAGTTAGTTAGAATTGGAATAACACACTTAGCAAATTATATAAGTGCAAATAAACATAAACGAAAATATGATCTAGTTGAGATTATAGAAAAATTGCTATTTATTAACGAATACCAAATTCCTAAAAATATTTATTTAAAGAAATATAATGAGGCTACTGCAAAAAATATTAATGATCATTTGGAAATACTAAAAACATTAATAGGATATCTAGGTCGTTTAAAAGAAGTAGAGAGTAAAGAAATAAAAAAAATTAAAAAAGAATATTTAATAAAAGGAATAAAAAGCGCAGAAAGTGCAATTAAATTAGCAGAAAAAAATAAAACAATAAATTTTGCTAAGTTAAATTATGCAAATTTTACAAGAAGACTATGTTCAATAATACGAAACAAGACATATATTAAAGAATCAATTAGATATTTGAAAAGTATAATAAATAATCATAAATATAGCAATGAGAAAGATTCATTTAATGCATATAGCAACCTCGGCTTTTTTATTAAGAAAAAAAGTCAAGATAGAAAAAAACTACCTTACGAACCGCGAAGGAGTAAGCCTAAAGAAAGATACAATAGATCAAAAACTAAATTTTCTCAAGCAGAATTTTTCTAACTAACTTACCGTCAGCCTTACCACGGAGTTCTGCCATGCATAAACCCATTAATGCCTTTGAAGGAGCATCTTTATTTTTACTGATTACCTTCTGTACAACCTTCTTTATTTCTATCATAGAAAGAGATTTAAACTTAGAATAATCAACTTCTTCACCTTTGGCCAACGAGACTAACACATCAAAAGAATTATCTTTATTTATCTTACCTGCATTCAATTTAGCAAGTACCTCATCATAAAAATTAAGAATATTCACTTCAACATTATATTTTTTCTTTATTTCTTTTGGATAATCAAGTAAAAACTCAACAATAAACTTAGGTTTCAAATTAGAAAATTTATTAGAAACATCTCCAAGATCAATACCTGTTCTTAATAATTGTTTTATATCTGAATCCCTGATATTAAACTTTGATTTTATTTCATTGATTTGATTACTTAATAATTTTATCTCAGGTAAAGAATCAATCAGTTCACTATTTAATTCTAGATTAGAAATGTCTGTTTCAGGATACATCCTAGCTGATCCAGAAATTGGCCTTAAATATGCTGTTGTTGCATCAGGAAGTGCCTGTCTAACATCTTTAGTTAAATTAAGATCTGATAGAAACTTTTTTATCTCATTTATCGCAACTAAACACTTATCTTTCTGCTCTGCGATCAGAACAAATCCATCATTCTCTCCACAGGCAAGTTTTAACTTAATTGATTCAATTTCAGCATTTGTTATTCCATAGTTTGGAAGTTCATCAGAATGAAAAAGGCCTTTAACTCCTAGCACTTTTACTCGACCTGCAATATCTGTTCCAAATCTTTTTCCTGGTTGAATCTCCAAACCTAAAAACCCGGCAAAATTGTTTAATTTAAGAGCGTAAATAGCCCCTTTATTCTCAAGTGCAGAACGAAGTATCTTAGATTTTGTTTCTTTTAAAATAATTGTAATCTCAGTTGGATCACCAACAGTTGCATGCCTTCTATTTAATTCATCATAAATTTTTATTAGATTTTCTTGACGCATAGTCTCATAAGTAACTAACTTAGGTATTAGTTCTAACTGCTGAGCACCTTTTATCTCAACACGCACACCATTCTTAATTGAGACATTAACATCCTGCCTTATTGTTCCAATACCCCTTTTAACTTTTCCAGTGCTTCTTAAAACCATACCTATAAATTCTGCAACTTCCTTAGCTTGATTAGGAGTTTTTATATCTGGGTCTGTTGCTAATTCTATTAAAGGTATTCCCAATCTTGAAAGATCATAAACAACAACATGGTTCCCTGAATCAGAAACATACTCCCTTATTTTCTTGCACGCATCTTCTTCAAGACAAATAGATTGTATGCCCACATTTTTCTCTTCTAAAACACCGTTTATTGCAACAAGAGCAGTCCTCTGAAACCCGGTTGTATTTGAACCATCAATAACAATTTTTCTCATAAAAGTAACGCTATCAAAGATTTTCATATTAAAAAAATTAGCAACTTCTAATGTTATTTTTAATGCATCTTGATTTATTTCATGAGGAGGCTCCTCATCAAGCTCTACAAGACAACAAGAATCATTAAAACCGTAATATTGATTTTTTCTTAATTTTTTAGATTCAAAACTAGCTGCAACATCTACATCTCCAGTCTCACTTTTTGCAAGATTAAGTTTTCTGTTAACAACAAAATCAGGTTTTAAATAATCTTCATTTAAATGAGAATTAGATTCACAATTACAAAACAACTTTTTAGTATTTAACTGCTGGTGAATTTCAAGACCGCATTTAAGACCTTTCTCAAAATAATCTATATCTTCACTCAAATTAGTAAAACTTTTTTTCGGTATATCATAACTCATAAAATCACCATTATTCTTTTTCGTAAAGATTACGCGAAATAATTTCCCCAACAAAATTTCTTTCCCACTGTTCTTTAATCTCATCTTTAGAGAAATTTGATAATAACCATGCAAGTTTAATAAACGCAGTTTCGGTTATCATTGCTTTTGATTCTAAAACCCCCACTCTTTTAATTATTCTTCCTGTTCGATAAATATTAAGATTAGTAGAACCATTTATACATTGCGAAGAAATAACGATAGGTAGTTTTTTGGCCATTTCAACTAAAGTATTATTTATCTTTTTATGTTCTTTATTTGAACCATCTGATTCTACAGGAATATGGCCAAGACCTGTTCCTTCAATTATTAATCCGTCAAAAGCTTTAAAAGCACTTAACTCCTCTTCAAATAAATTTGGATGTGATTTCAAAATTCCGACTTTAACCTCAGATCTAAAAAATGCAGGCTCGAATAAGGGTTCAAGTTCCTCAATATTTTTTATAGCAGAATAACTAATTTTACCTGAAGAATAGACTTTTGCAACAGGAATACTATTTACTTGTTTAAAAGCATCTCGCCTGCTTGAATGAAATTTTCTGAGATTCATACCACAATAAATATTACAAGAATCATCATCAGAAGTAGAATGCATTGATGCAAAAACCCCTGTTAAAGGTTTAGCTCTCGAAACTTGATCTGAAATAAATCTTACTGCAGAAACTAAATTAAGTAGAGAATCTGTACTTGGCCTATCACTGGATCTTTGTGAACCTACAAAAACAACAGGAATCTTTATTTTTTGGAGTATAAATGATAACGCAGCAGTAGAATAATGCAAAGTATCTGTTCCATGAGATATAATAACTCCCGCAACATTCTCATCTAATAATCCCAAAATCTCCTTTGCAATAGTATTATAATTATCAAATCGCATATTCTCTGACAGAGTATTAGAAATTATCTTTGTTTTAATTCGAGAAAGCTTCATCAATTCAGGGATTGTATCTAAAAGCTCACTAGGTTCTATCTGAGCACTAACTCCTCCAGTAGAATAATCAACTTTGCTTGCAATAGTCCCACCAACGTGAAGAAGCATTATTAGCGGTAAAGATTTGTCCTGCTTTAACTCTTTATGTTTCTTAACTTTATCTTTATGTTCTTCTAATAACCCTGTTGACTTAATATTATCTAACTTAATCGCTTGATTATACCCAGATTCTAATTTAATAATAATGAACTCCTTATCTGCTGAAGGAACAAAGAGGCCTTCTAATTCCTCTTCTGACTTTAATATTATTTTAATTTTATCACCGAAATGAAACTTCATTATATACCCCTCCGATATTAATGAAATAAGAACAGAACCTTTATAAATTTTACTTAGAAATACTCTTTACTTAATAAGTAAAAAATCTTTCTTATTATTATCATAAAACCTTGTTGCAAACTTTAATTTAACCATGCTATCAGAATAGATAGTTAACAAAATAGCATTCTTTTTTATTCTTTGACCAAGATTAATATTAAGATAAACTCCTGCACCTTTACTTTTTGGTGCACCAGATATCTTTGCAAGCTTTGAAAATAAAAAATTATCAATTCTTACTATCTTGCCTGATTTATATGCAAAAACAACCTTTTTGTATTTACCTATTTCTGGCATGGGAACCCTTCCTTGAGCATCAATAATCTCATCCATCTTTTTTAGTGCAGAACCATCATCAAGTAATTGCTTTGCTAAAATTTTACCTTTCCCTTTCTTAGATCTTCCAATAAGTTCGAACAGATATCCTGCAAGCATTATGCTCTTATTTCTAAGATCTCTTGGTGCACCTTCTTCATTTTGAAGAACTTTCATTACATCAATTGCCTCTAAAACAGGGCCAAGACCTTGCCCTATTGGGCTTCTACCATCTGTTAAAACAACTTTACATTTAATTCCAGATGCCTTTGTAATCATCTCAAATTTTCTTTTTAATGAAAGAGCTTCTTTTTTACTTGTAAATTTAGATCCTTTTCCCCAGGGAATATCTATTAATAAATGTGTAGAAGAAACAGAAATCTTCTTTGAAATTATACTACTTAACAACAATCCACTCACATCTATAGAAAGTGGGTGCTCAATTCTTATAATTTTATCATCAGCAGGCGCAAGATTTAGTGCACCACCCCAAACCATACATGCCCCGACTTTATTTACAACATTAATAATTCTTTTTTCTGACAAAGAAACATCACTTAAACATTCCATAGTATTTGCAGTTCCTGAAGGACTTGTTATTGCCCTAGAACTCGTTTTAGGAACAGTGTACCCTGCTGCAGCAACGATTGGTGTAACAATCATAGTAGTTCTATTTCCTGCAACACCCCCAACACAATGCTTATCAACAACGATTTTTGATTTAGGTTTAATTATTAAACCAGTACCAACTATTGCATCAATTAAATGCTTAATTTCACGCATTGTTAGATTATGTGCAGAACAAGCTGCAACAAAATAAGTCAATTCAATATCTGATAAATTATCATTAACTATCTCCTCAACAATCTTTCTGTACTCTTTTTTACTTAATTGTGCACCTGAAAGTTTTTTTTTAATAATATTAATTGATTCAGGCCTTTTTGCAATTTCAACAGAAACAATAGAATTATCTTTTACATTAAGCTTATTAATCGATTCTTGAAATAAAGCAATATGACCTTGAGGTGAATTCCGTGAAGAATACCCAATATCAACAATACAAATTACTTGTTTATTTTTAGTAGAAACATTTATTCTATCACCAGCAAAAAGATCAAGCTTATCAGAATCTACTTTGTTTAAAACAGCTATACTAGGATTGCCAGTTTGAATATTTTCTGTTATAACTTTTAATCTCAATACAACACCTCTAACCAATTTCTAAATCAACAATTTATTAAGTTTACGATTAAAATCTCTTTAAAACACTAATTATTCTTTCAGAAGTAATTTCCCAATTAAAAAAGTTCATTACCGTTTTTCTTGCAGAACTAGAAAAAGTTTTCATCTTTTCAGGACTATCAATTAGTATTTTTAAAGACTTGTATAAAGAATAAGTATCATTTTTGTTAATTAAAAGTCCATTATCCTCATGCACAACATAATCAGTTATTAAACCAGCTTTTGTTGAAACAACAGGCAATCCACAAGACATTGCTTCAATTAAGGATAAGCAACTAGTTTCAGTTAAGCTAGGCATACAATATATATCCATTGCTTGTAAATATGGAACAACATTCTTCCTTCCAGGTATAACTATAACTCCCTTACGGATACTAAAATCTACCACTTCATCTAAGCCATTACCTAAAAGAACTAGTTGAAGATTTTTATATTTTCTAAATAATTGGCGATAAACTCTTACAAGTACTTTTATTCCTTTTTCATAAGTTAGCCTCCCATGATATCCAATGATAATCTTTTTAGAATCTAACCCAATAGACTCTTTTGCCGCTACCTTATCTTTAGTTGGGACGAAAATAGAAGAATCAACACCAACAGGTATAACCTCCTTTGGAGTTTTAATACCATACCAGGAAAGTTTTTCTGCAATAGTTTTTGAAGGAGTAATAATTAAATCACATTGATTATATGTAACCTTTACAAGATGCTTGGCCAAAAGATTTAGAAATTTAGAAAGAAACGGCTTATTTACAGCGCTTGGAACCAACTCCCATTCTAGAGAATGTTTGTAAACCACTATTGGTTTTTTATATCGTTTAGCATACTTAATAGCAAGAAAACCAACAGAACTAATTGTCTGCACAAATAGGATATCTGATGATTTCACAGCAAGCTTAATAGTGTTTAACTTTGGTTTTGCAATAGGAAAATCTCCAACTATAATTCTAGATAAAGGAATTTTAATTTGTTTAACATTAAGAGAATTATAACCAAAATCAGGTGCAAGAATTGTTACATCAAAATTCTTTTTCAAAGAAGGTAAAATCTCCAACAGAAAACTCACTATACCATCAATTCTTGGTGCATGATTATCTGTAACAACTAATAACTTTTTCATTTTTCTTTTATGAAAACCTCTGCAAATCTATACCCATATTTTAAACCATTAAAAAAAGAATTTATATATGTTTGAACATAAGGAATTGACATTTGCATCAAATGCATTTGTGATTTGAAAGTATTTAATGCTTTAGATTTAATGCTAAAAGTATTTGTTATGTCAACAACTAATTTAAAACGCCCTGTTAATTCTTTTTTAACCTTAAAGAAATCCCATACAGTAAAAGTATATAACTCAACAGGAAGATTTTCACAAACATCTTTAACTAACTTATATGTATTAATATGATCCCTATTCGGGATATCAACATCAACCGAGGAATGCGTAAGAATCCTTCCAATATTGTATTTTTTTATTATGTTCAAAATTTTTTCGGCAGCATTAGTTTCCTCTGCATCAGATTGAAAATTACCTTCGTTTAATCCTAGAAAAAATACTTGTTTACCACCAATAACCTTGTTTGCTTCTTGAGCTTCCTTAACTCGAGTTTTTATTACAAACTCCCTTTGCAAATGAGGATGACTTTTTTCACCATAAGATAAGATAATTGTATATACAGGAATTCCTTGCTTAGCATATTTAGCGATTGTTCCCCCGCAACCCAATATCTGATCATCTGAGTGCGCACACACAACCAGTACTCCTTTTGACTCATCCATATCTCATAAAATAAGGCTATTGATTTATTAAGTTTCTTGATAAATCTCTTTTAAAACAAATAATTTATGTATTAATTTGGCTAACGAATAAGCTTCTGCATCATAATTATTATTTGGGGAAAATTCAACAACATCTGAAGCTAATACCAATTTTTCAGAAAAAATAAGATTTAATGATTCAAGAACATAATCCCAACTTAATCCTCCTGGTTCAGGAGTGCCAGTATTTTTAATGAAATTAGGATCAAAAACATCTACATCTATTGAAATATAAACTTTTTTCTTAAGTTTTGAAAGTTTTTCCTTTAATACTTTGAGATTAAATTCAGTTGTTTTAATGTAACCTATTCTTTCGTCATTGTTCATTTCATTAAACTCTTCAACATCACAAGACCTTAAACCTATAACCAAAATATTATGATTATTAATTAATCTTCTATTAACACACCGATGATTATTTTCTGATCCATTCCATGAGTAAAAGAAATCTGCGTGTGCATCAAAAACAATAACATCAAATTCTTCTTTAATAGATTTAACAGTAGGTATTGTAATTGAATGATCGCCGCCTATAAATACAGGGAACTTTTCTTTAATATTAATTTTAGAAATCTCTTGCTTAATATCTCCAAAAGATTTTGGGTTAATTGTTATGGTTTTTATCCCCTTCTCAAAAATTTCTTTTTCATAATCAATATCAAAATATTCTAATTGATGAGATGCTTTAATTATCTCTTCTGGACCTTTATTTGCACCTTTTCCATAAGTTACATCTTTTTCCCAAGGAATGTTAATAACTAAAAACCTTGAATTCTCACCACAATATTTTTCAGGTAAATTCATAAAATTAATCATTTTCAAAATCCTCCAAAACAACTATTTCTAACTTTTCTAAATCGCAGAAATCAGATGCAAAATTATATGCACCTGCATTCAAAAAAATTATCCTATCACCAACATTAAGGGGTTTTAGATAAACCCTGTATCTAAATAAGTCCATTGAACAAGGAGTTGTTCCCTTAATAGTATACGCAACAATTGATTTATCCTTTTCAGCCCTTTCTTTAGTATATTCATCTTTAACTTTTAATTTTACCGGGACAATTAATGCATCTAAATCAGTATTATAAACTGAGGCATTAACAATAACATTATTCTCATAAATCCCGATAATTTCAGTTATTAATCTTGCTGCAGGAGCAGATATTGCTCTTCCAGGCTCAACAACCATCTTAACATGATGAGCATTCAAAAACACTTTTAACTCAATAATCTTTTTCTTAATAGAATCCAAAACCTTAATATTTGTGTTTGCATACTCTGAAGGAATTCCTCCACCAATATTGACAATATTAATACAATTAATGGTTTCTTCGGTTAAATTATTTTCTAATTCGTAAACCAAATTCCACTCTGCAAGGTTTTGTGTTTTCCTGTGGAAATGGACACCAAGATGAACTATTTTTTCTCTAACATCTTTATTTTCACTTAATTCTTTTATTCTTTTGTTAACAATTTCGGAATACATTCCAAAAACAAAATGTTTTTCTGTTCTAATAGTATTTTCTTTTAGTTTTAATCTTAACAACAAATTAATCTTAACATCATTTTCTTTAAGAAAATCTATGAAAATATCTAAATCAGACTCATTATCAATTATAAACCAAGTTATTCCTTGATCAAGTAAAGACTTGATAACTTCTGCAGTCCATGCCTGGGCTAGAAACATAATCCTGGATTTATCCTTAATATTCTTTAACTCGTTAATAAAATGAACACTAAACATACAATCAGTATTTATCTCTAGAATTTCCGTAACTAGAGGATTAGTTTTAGAACTATATGAAATAACATCAGCCAAATTTTCTAATTCATGATATTTCTCAAGAACAACTTTCTTCGATATCTCAAAATAGGGCTTCATAATAATCCCTCATCAATTAAATCCTCTAAAGCTGCAATCATAGCAAGAGGAAATAATATTGTCACATCACCTATAACTGTTGCAACATCTGCTTCATCTTTTACTTTACCCCAAGATTTTGCTTCAGATGTCGTTGCTCCGCCCATACTCCCAGATGTTTTATGTGCAGTTGTCATAAATAATGCATACTCTGCACCACCATTAAGCAATGTTGAAAGAATAGCATGATGCTTTGATGTTCCCCCTCCAAGAGAGATTACTGCTTTTTTCTCATCATGGTTTGTTGCAAACAAAATATTTCCAAAATCTTTTACTGTATCAATAATAAAATCTTTGTGTTTTTGTTGAAATAAATATAAATGAAATCCAAAACTACCATCGGTTATTGCAGGACAAAAAATAGGAACATTATTTTTTGCAGCTTGAAATAAAATAGATTTTTCATCATTTAATATTAAACCAATTTCTTTTAATAAATTCGAAACAGCCCACCTTTTTTGTTTTTGATATAACTTATCTAGAACAGGCAGCATAAAATCTTCAAAATTCATATAACTCTCGTTCGTAATATACAAATTTCCTACTCTGTTAACCCCCTGTTCATGTAACTCAACATCATCTGCATTAAAATTTCCTATGGGAAACTTTTCTCCTGTTGCCCTCATAATATCTTCCTCGATTGCACCAACAGTTGTAACAATAACATGAGCCATCTTTAACCTTATTAACTGAGCAAAGAACCCTCTAAGCCCAGAAGTAACCATGTTGCTTGTAAAAGTAAGAAAAGTTTTAGCATTATTCTTTTTAATCTTAACAATAAGTTCTTTCGCCTTGTGTAACTCAATACTTTGGAAACCAATATTTCTATACCCTTTAACTAAATCTTGGATACTCATTCCCTGCTCCCATAAAAAATCATTAACATATTCCATTATAATCACCTTAATATTAAATTAGAAAATCACAAAAATTTATGAACAAATTTTTGGATGCCAAAAAAGTATGCTTTTTTGCTCATAAATATGGGTAAAACTATCAAAATGTAGAAAAACTTAACTATTTGCTTTGATAGTATTTGATAAACCCATAACCATTAGGAGAACATTTTCATTTATAAATGTTTTTAAGAATCTAAACGAAAATCTTTATAAAGAACTTAAACAAATCTAGACTATAATAATAGAGGTGCTAGAAGTCATAAAATGAAAAAGGATTCTTTAAAAAAAATTCTTCCATTTCTCATAATTGCAATAATTGCTGCAACTATAATATTTCTTCCTGGAGGAGTTAGAACATTTATTGACAATTTTCTTTTTGGTATAAGCAATTTTCTTAATTTAGGAATATTTACTAATGAAACATCACAAATCATCTTAGTAAGAGGGTTATTACTAATAGTAACATATTTTGCCTTTAAAGGAATTTTAAAAAAAATAGGGCATTTCAAAGAAGAGAAAAAACTTACTATTGGCGCATCATTAATTATTGCTATAATTACAAGCCTTGCACTACCAAAAAGTATAATCTCTTCTTTAGCAACAACTGCCTCAACATTTATTTTAATGATACTGGTAATAGCATCTGCTGTATGGGCTGCAAGACAATCATTCAAAACTTTAAAAGGGCCATTATGGAAAGAACTTTTGGGATTAATATTACTAATAATCACAACCATAATCTTAAATGCTATATACACAACAATGATTGCAACAATATAAAATGTTAATTCAAGAAGCTTCAATACCCGTATTTGTAACAGCAACAAAATGGATAGTTATAATATTCTATTTCTTAATCTTTCTAAAAATTCTATATATTCTTCGAATACTAAAATACAAAGATGCAAAGAAAGATATTAATTCCGGTGGAGAAGAAGGCAATAGAAGAATAAATGATCCAAATGACCCGCATTATTACAAAAGAGAATTAATTAATAAAATTAAGAAAGTAAAAAAAGAAACAAGTGCAGCCAAAAAATTAGTAAACAAAAACAAAAAAATAAAATCTCAAGCAAAAAATGATCTTAAAACATCAATAAATGAAGCAAAATATAAAACAAAAAAAGTTGAAAGCTTGCTACACAAGGCAAAAGCTTCTCAAATAGCAGAACTAGAAAGAATAATTCAAGAATCAAGAACTGAATTAAGATTAAAAAAAGGATTATTTGAAAAAAGTTTAGCAACAGGTTCAGATGCGATAAAAAGAAAAAAGTTAGTCGATAAAGTTACAAACGCACAAGAAAGATTAACTAAAGCTAGAGCCTTATACAAATTAGCTAGAATAAAGAACCTAAAATCGAAACAAAGATTAAAAAATGCAATAATACTACTTAAAAGAGTAATAATAAAAATTGCAAGAAAAATTAAGTCCTAAAAATGGAAGTAAACTTAGATAAATTGGATTCTGAATTAGATAATGCAATTAGAGAATTAGAAGAAAGTATGCTTGAAACACAACAGGAACTTACAGGGGAGACAGTTAAAGAAGAAAAGATTGAACCAATAAAAAACGAAGGAAAAGAAATAGAAAAAGATATTAGCGAAATAAAAAGCAGAGCAGAATCAATAGATGCTAAGGTCAAAAATATTGAAGACAACCTTGTTAATATTGTTGAAATGATTGAAAAATTACAATCAAACCCTCAATTAGAAAAAGAAATAGAAAAAGAAAAAAGAAAAAACGAAGAAGAAATAAAAAAACTTACCGTTAGTGATGAAGAACTTGAAAAACAGATAAAAGAAGAAAAAGAAAGGATAAACAAAACAAAAGAAGAGATAGAAGAAACAAAGAAGAAAATATTTGCGAAAATCAAAGATTTAAGAGAAAAATTTGAACTACAAAAAAAAGAGCATAGAAAAGAACACTCCGAAGAAGGGAACCAAAGCAACGAAAGATATCTTGAAATTCAACAACGAATAAAAACCCTAGAAGACAAAATAAAGCTTCTCGATAAAAAAGAGGAAGAAATTAAAACGTTAGGTGAAAACAGGTTAAACGAGATAAATAAAAGAATAAAAGAATTGGTTGATAATCTACTTGATAAAAACAGATTTATTGAAAAGCTCGCAGAACTTAGCGAGCTGGCAAACAATAAAGATAAAGAACTATCTACAGCAATTAAAGAATTTATTAAAGCATATAATGAAAAAAAATCAGTTAGTAAAAAAACAAAAAACCTTATTAGAATTTACTCGCAAATCGAAAAAAAGAAAGAATCATTCGATAACTCTATCAGAGAAAGAGAAAAATATGAAGAAGAAATTAAGAAAAAATTTAAAGAAAATAAAAGAAACTTTTATTATATAAAACTATTTAACCAGAATTCATGGAAAGAAAAAAATATAATTGAGAATAATAATTTCCAAAAATTTGCAAAAAGAGCTGAATTTCTTATCAATAATCTAAAAGAACATAACAAGAAATTAAAATATATTGAAAAATTCAAATTTAAAAATGAATATAATCCTAAAATAACTGTATATTGGGAAACTAAAGAGTTAACAAAAGAGATAAAGAAATTAAAACAGCATTCAAAAAAACTAAAAACCTTCATCAATGAAGCAAAAGAAATTATTATAAATACAAATACCCAATTCATGAAAGATGAAAAACGAGCAGATGACTTTAATGGAAACATAAGCAATAGTTCTCAGTTTAAAATAAAAGGCAATGCAAACCTTCAAGTAATAACTTATTGCACGAGATTTATACTTTATATTCTTGAAAGAATTGATTCAATAGAGTCAGACAAAATAGGGTATAAAGAAATTTATGAAAAATTAAATTCAGGAGTACTAAAAGAACAGAAAAATGAACTTTATCAATTCTTAAACACAAATGAATGGAATTACAATCTGCCATTTAAACCAGCATTAGTATATATTTTCATTGAAAGATTAAAAGAACTAGCAAAATAAACTATTTAAGAAAATGACCGAAAGAAGTAAAGCAAGAAGAAAAGTGAAACATCAAAGGAACTCCAATGTACTTATAAGGAGAATAAAATCATATAATCTAAAATCATATAAAACCCTTAAAAAGATAGAACAGCATACAGACACTAATTATTTAAGAAACATTATTAACAGAAGAAATGCCAACCAGATAAAAAAAGAATTTATGACATTGTACAAAGAACTAAGAACCATGCTCATATTAACTCGTAAAGAATATCTTTACTATGAAACGTTGTCACACAGATTAATAGAAAACTTAGAAGTTACAATCGCTAGACTTAGTGCATGCAAAAAAACAATAAATAGAAGTTCTGATAAAACACTTAAAGATATAGATATTGAAAGACTACGAAGTAATCTAAAACATAATGTACTAGCTGGATTTAAAAGTAATTTATGGCTGGGAATTAAACAAGCAAGGGATGCTAAAAACGAACACCAAACAGTAAGGGAAGGAATAAGCGCACTTTTAACAGAGAAAAGAATGTTTCACAATATAAAAACGGAAGCTAAAAAAGTGAGGAAAGATGTTATATTTGAAAGGGGTGTAAAGAAAAAAATAAAAGAACTTCCAAAAGATATTAAAAAGATATTAGACTCTAAATCAAAAAACAAAAAAGAAGAAATAAATAAAAAATTAGCCATAATAAAAGAAGAATATGAAATTATGAATGATGAACTGAGCCATCTATCCCGTAGCACAACAACAAATATTAGAATTTATTTTATAATTCTTGGCATCATAACAAATTTAGATAAACTCTACTCTATAATTAATAATTCTGAGAAACACATCGAAAAATTTCCTGAAAAAGAAATGAAAGAACTAAGACATTGGCGAAATAAAACCATGGAAGAAGTTGAAGAATATCAAAAAAAAGAATTTGCTCTTGCTAAAGTACTATTTAAAGAATTTAAAAAAAACCAGCAAAGAGCATAATTTGTTTATAACCAAAACATTTATGAAAAATAAACCACGAATAAGCTAAAAAGAACATATGAGGTAAGAAAAATGCACCACCATCCAGGAAGAGTTATTTTATCATTAATATTCACAGCGATCATGCTTGCAGCAGGATTGATACCATTATTAGCACATTACGGAGTGATAGGGTGGAATATAACATTTCTATTAACTCCTTTAGGAAAATTCTTCACGTATGTTCTTGCAGGTGGAGCACTATTTATAGTAATTGATTCCTTTGGTGAAGGATTAAGCACTGCCGGGGGAAAATTTACAATTTTTGCCGGGTTACTACTTTTAATTATTGGAATATTCCCCATTGTAGGGCCAACAATACCTGTAATTAATAGCATACTAAGCCCATTAGTGTATTATTTCCTTTTTGCATTTGAAGGACTAGTGCTTCTTATTAGTACATTTATGGTTCAAACCTAGACTAGATTAATTTTTTACTATTTCTTTCTTTTTAAGTTTATTAGAAGAATCGCTCCAAGAACAAACATTGCTAAACTAAACAACTGTCCTGTTCCTAAACCAAGGAATATTGCAGGATCTTCTCTATAGAAAGTAACAAGAAATCTTAATAAACCATACAGTGTAATAAAAGTAAAAAAAACAAAGCCGTGCTTTTTATTTTTCTTCTTAATTAAATAACTTCTCTGGAATATCAAGAAAAATCCAATAAATACATTCTTTAATGCTTCATAAATTTGGCTCGGGTATCTACAGCCCTCAACTCCATAGTTAGAATAATCTATGCAAAACCAAGAATTGCTTATTTTTCCAATCAATTCTGCATTAATGAAATTTGCTATTCTACCGAGAAACAAAGTGAATGCTGCAGGAATTGAAATAATGTCTGCAATTTCAAGAAAATTAAGCTTATACTTCTTGCAGAAAAAATATAATACTAAAACTATGCCAATTAATGCTCCGTGGAAAGACATTCCTCCTTGCCACAAAGCAAAAATATTAAGAGGATTATGAAAATAATATGAAAGATTATAAAACAGAACTTCTCCTAGTCTAGCTCCAACAATTGTTGCAAGAATAAGATAAATGGTAAATTTATCAACTAACCCTATTGTTAAGTTTTTTATTTTGTTATGTTTTGCAAAATGCTGAAGAATTAAGTAAGATAGTACAAAGCCTATTGCATAAACAAGGCCGTAATATTTAACTGTAAAGGGGCCAATACTAAATAAATTTGGATTTAAATTATGTATAAACATTTTAATTGATTTTTAGTTCTTTAAATAATTGCTTAAATAATTTATTGTGATTCTTAAATACCATATCTGCACCTGAAAGATACTTTTTATTCAGGGTAGTTTCAATGGCATAAACTTTCAAACCTGCAGATTTTGCAGATTGAATTCCAAAAGGAGCATTTTCAATAACAATTGTTTCTGATTTTTTTGCGTTTAAACCTTTTACTGCTTTTTCATATTCTTCAGGGTAAGGTTTGCTGTTTTTTACTTCATCTCCGGTTATAATAAACAAAAAAATATCAGGGAATAGTTCATGAATTTCTGCTGTGGCAATTTTTTTATTTTCTCCTGTTGCAACAGCCATTTTTATCTTGGCCTTTTTTAATTTTTGTAAGTATTTTAATATTTTATAAAGTTTTGTCTTCCCCTTTTTTTCAAATAATTCAAGCTTAAGATTATGTATTTTCTCTTTTTGAACTTCAGAAATTTTTATTCCCTGTGAATCAAGAATGTAAGTTAAATACTGTTTATTACTTGCGCCTTCTTTGAGATAAAATTCTTTTTTAGGTATCTTTACTATGTTAAATTGTTTTAATGCCTTTAACCAAGCGTAAACATGTCGAGGCATATCATTTATTAAAACACCATCCATATCAAATATAATATTCTTTATCATTTTAAAAAAACTAAAATGAGCCAAAGGAGATTCGAACTCCTGTCTACCGGTCCGAAGCCGGTTGCACTATCCAGACTATGCTATAGGCCCATAATATATTCTATAGAACTGATTGCATTTAAATAATTAACTAAAGAAAATAAAATATACAATAGAATAATAGTTAAAACAAAATCAATAATAAATTATTTCTTTGTTAAAACAATTTCTATTGTTGAGACTCGGACTTCTCTTCCTTCTTTATTCTTAAAATCCTCGGAATCAATTGCAATATTTTTCACATCAATTTGATTCT
>Ga0307992_1000066_pt1 | contig 65449 bp, 57 predicted proteins | sample EllFjometagen133_FD_203162 | JGI IMG/M metagenome (GOLD analysis project Ga0307992, IMG submission 203162) | Marine microbial communities from Ellis Fjord, Antarctic Ocean - #133 | ecosystem: Environmental > Aquatic > Marine > Unclassified | place: Southern Ocean | collected 2014-10-08
TGGAAGTTCACGAGCGGGTTTTCGCCATGGGTTTTTGTGGGAGCGAGTAACAAATACCACAGAACTTGTAAAAAGGTAGAAAATATAAGTAATCTTGTAACTAACATAAAAGATTTAAACGTATGAAACTTCCATGTATTATTAATGCACAAATAAAAATGATTAAATAATTGTTACGTAACAGTATCCGAATTTTCCCACATGGAAGTTCACGAGCGGGTTTTCGCCATGGGTTTTTGTGGGAGCGAGTAACAAATACCACAGAACTTGTAAAAAGGTAGAAAATATAAGTAATCTTGTAACTAACATAAAAGATTTAAACGTATGAAGAGCTGGATTAGAATCCTGTGTGCTATTTCCGTTTTAGCATTTTTTTCCGGATGTGAAACACCCATACTAATTCATTCAACGGTTACTCCACTGGATGATCATATGAGTATTTCATCCGGAAGTGTTATTTATTCTTTACCGCAAACAACATTTCATATTGAGGTTACAGCAAAGAAAACTGTTTATAAGCAGGGCCCCTATTTTCGTTATGCTGAAAAATATCTGGGTATTAAAGAGAAGTTTCCTGAAAGTTCGGTTAAATGGACTATTAACGATATCAATATTTCTTCGTATGAGGAAATTGATCCGGATCACTATTATGTAATAGAAAGTGATGGATTTTTCGAGACAAATGCACTGGCGATGACAAAAGCAGGATTGATACTTACACCCAATCCTGAGGTTTATAATAAAAAACCTACTCTGAGTGGACTAGTATCAGAGCGTCCGGTGAGAATATATTTTACTGACCTTTCTGTTAAAGGAAATCTTAAGGAGAAGGTCCAGCCTGTAAGTGATATTTTGCAAACAGATACTGCTTTATTCCTTCAGATTCCCGTTTTTATGAAGAAGGAAAAGATTCCAAAGACCACTGAAGAAAAAGCCAGTGAAATTGCAGATTTCATAAATGATCTAAAAACCCAAAGACTTGAGCTTTTAGGTGACCCTTATGATATTTATCTTGATGGTGGTGGATTTGAATATATTATTGAAGAGATGAAAAGGCTTGAGAAAAAGTATTTAGCACTGTTTACAGGAATTACATATTCAGAGGTTTACAAAGCATCATTTGGGCATACTCCGGATGAATATATTCCGGGCAAGCCTGAGGTGTTATTCCGGTTTTCAGATAATATGGGTATCCTGCCGGCTACAGATCTTACAGGCAGACCTGTTGTTATAGAGTTTAATAGTGAGAAGAAAACGGCTGCTCTTTCCCCTTTAATAATTGAACCATTTGTTTTGCATGAAGAAGAAAAACCTCCATCTGTGCCTCTTTATTATCGTATTCCTGATGTTGTTGAAGTAAGAGTGGTAGATGGCCGCAATATATTGGGACATAAGAAAGCTCTTGTATATCAGTTTGGAAAAGTGGTGAATCTCCCGTCAAACTTTCTTATTAACCAGTAACCAAGCACCCAGTACCCTGCACCAAGCAACAATTATTTAAGTCCACTTTGAAAAGAAGCCTGAAATTCCTCCCATTTCTTTGTTTTGTAGTGATCATTAGCAAAAAAGAGCAGGATAGGTTCAATCTGTTCAGGGGTAAGGTATCCGGGAACAGCGGTTATCAGTTGAAGATCTTCGGTCATATATGCAACCGACGGGTATGACATTTGCCCCTGGAGCAGTGCAACTGCAAGCTGATGGGGGTTTCTTGACCTGCCACCTTCATTAATAAATGTTTTTCCGCCAAATTCAATTGGTTCTTTCGATTCTGCATCGAATTTAACAGGGTAGTACTCACCGTTAAGGATCTTAGCAATTTCCGGATACTCAAATGTTTCTTTATCCATCTTCTTACACCAGCCACACCAGTCGGTATAAACATCAATAAAAAGTTTTTTTGGATTTTCTTTTGAGAGTTTAACTGCCTCCTGAAAAGTGTACCATTTAACATTTTTGCCGCTTTCTTGTCCGAATGAAACGGAGATACCTATAATAAATAATAGTATCGGAATTATTTTTTTCATCTGTTTAAAATATTTTATCAATTATACAAATTCATTGGAGATTAACAAAAATAATACCAAATATGAAAATAATGACATAATTGCATATGTCATATATCAACAATCCCGAATAAAGTTTCTTGAAAATTCAATATTTTTCTTATTTTTATGTCCTTCTAATTTAACTTACTAACTTATAAAGTAATATATGGAAACTGTAAAAAAGACACTGCGTGATTCTGTGCCAATGCGTTGGTTCATGGTGGTTTTGGTTAGTATGTTGATGTTCTCAACTTATTGGTTTCAGGATTTTTTCTCTGGTTTAAAAGGATTGATGGAAACGGAAATGGGTTTTACCAGTGAGGAATTTGGCCGCATGATTGGTCTGACTACCATTGCTAATATGTTCGGTATGATCATTGTTGGCGGCATTATGATTGATAAATGGGGAGTTCGTATTGCCGGTTTCGCTTTTGGCGGTCTGGCTACAATTGGTGCAACCATTACTGCTTTAGCTTCATATGGGTATTTTGGTGAGAGTCATTCTACTCAGTTAGTTCTGATGGTTGTTGGCAGGATCATGTTTGGATCCGGATTAGAGGTTGTTTGTGTTGTGGCTACCCGGTCTATTGTAAAATGGTTTAAGGGTTACGAGCTTGCACTTGCTATGGCGATAAATATGGGATTCGGACGACTCGGTTCCGCTATGGGTATTGCTTTATCAATTGATATTGGAGGGAATAGCGTTCCCCCTGCAGTGGCATTTGCAGCTACTCTTATTGGTCTGTCATTAATAATTTTCATTGTCTATTCGGTATTTGACGTGAAGCTTGATCGCCAGGTTGGTAAAGCTAAGGCTGAAGCTGAAGGAGAGGAAGAAGAAGAAGATTTCAAATTTGCAGATTTAATAAAGTTAATTACAAACCGGTCTTTTCTGTTTATTGCCCTCCTTTGTGTTACTTTCTATTCTGCCGTATTCCCTTTTATACAATATGCCCCCGACCTGCTTGTAAATAAATTTGGTTTTACTTACGATTTACCTACCGGTGTTAATTATTTTCAAATTGGAGGAAGTACTGCTCTGGGTAATTCTGTGATATTTATCAGTTTATTTATGTTTGGATTAGCTTTTTCTATGATCCCTGCAAGGATGAAAACCCTTTCACTGAAAGTAGTATCACTTGCTATTATATTTGCTGCTTTTTTCCTGTTTATTAGAGGACTCTGGCCGACTTTATCGGTATGGTTACATAACGGGCCAAAGACTGCAAGTCTGATCCCGATGGGTACGATCCTGTTTACACCAATTTTCGGGAGTTATGTTGATAAGAAAGGAAAGGCAGCCTCGTTAATGATACTTGGATCTCTGTTGCTGATATTTGCTCATCTTTCGTTATCCATTTTCAACAGCGAAATACTTGGTTACTTTGGACTTCTAAGTCTTGGTATTGCCTTTTCATTAGTGCCTGCTGCAATGTGGCCATCAGTTGCAAAAATTGTTGCTGAAAATCGTCTTGGAACGGCTTATGCCTCAATGTTTACCATTCAAAACTGGGGTCTTGGGTTGTTTTTCTGGGGTATTGGTGCAGTTCTTGATCTTGCAAACAAAGCTAACCTTGAAGCCATCAGAGCAGGTGAGATGATGTACGATTATACGATACCAATCGGCATGCTTGTAGTACTGGGTGTTATTTCAATATTTCTTGCCTTCCAGCTTAGGAAAGCAGATGCAAAACAAAAATATGGTCTTGAATTACCTTCAGGTCAGACACCTGAATAAACCTATATTTTTTACAATTGGCAGCGATAGAATAAATAAACTTTTATATATAAACTAAAAAATAATTATTGATATGAGTAAGGAAATCACAAATCTGGATCCTAAAAAGCTTTGGGAGAATTTTTATAAGCTTACTCAAATTCCGCGCCCTTCAAAAAAAGAGGAGAAAATAATTCATTTTATGCGTGAATTTGGAAAAAATCTAGGACTTGAAACCATTGTGGATGAGGTGGGTAACGTAATAATTAAAAAGCCTGCAACATCCGGGATGGAAAACAGGAAAACTGTTGTTCTTCAGGGACATTTGGATATGGTACCTCAAAAGAACAGTGATAAGACATTCGATTTTGAGACAGACCCTATTGAGCCTTTTATAGAAGATGGTTGGGTGACTGCTGATGGAACAACTCTGGGTGCGGATAATGGCATGGGTGTTGCTGCTACAATGAGTATCCTCGAGTCTGATGATCTGCAGCACGGGCCAATCGAAGCCTTGTTTACAATTGATGAAGAGACCGGAATGACCGGGGCTTTTGGATTAAAGGCAGGTATCCTTGATGGTGATATTCTTATTAATATGGACTCTGAAGATGAGGGTGAGCTGTATGTGGGTTGTGCCGGAGGTACTAACGGAAATATGAAAATTACTTTTATTGAAGAAAATGTACCGGATGGACATAAGGCTTTTAAACTGGAATTATCGGGCTTAAAAGGCGGACATTCAGGAATAGATATTCCTCTTGGGAAAGGGAATTCAAATAAATTACTGAACCGTTATATGTGGCACGCTGCAAAGAAACATGGATTACGAATTGGGAGGATTGATGGAGGAAGCCTGAGAAATGCTATTCCCAGAGAATCGTTTGCAATTGTTACTGTGCCAGCTGCCGGCGAAAAGGAGTTTTTAGAGTGTGTTAAAGAATACGATAAAATCTTTAAAAATGAGTTTTCTTCAATCGATCCGGGCATAAAACTGGAAGTTGAATCTACCGAAGTTCCTGAAAGTGTGATGGATAAGGTATCGCAGGATAAACTTCTGAATGCTGTTTATGCATGTCCAAACGGAGTTATCAGGATGAGTACTGATATGGAAGGTTTGGTTGAAACATCAACTAACCTCGCTGTGATTAAGTCGGAAGGGAATGAGGTTAAAATTCAGTGCCTGATGAGAAGTTCGGTGGATTCTGCTAAGGAAGATCTGAAAAATATGTTCACCAGCGTTTTCGAATCTGCTGGAATTGATATCGTATTTGAAGGTGAATATCAAGGTTGGAAACCGGATATGGATTCAGATATCCTGAAAACAATGCAGGATGTATATAATAAAAAATTTGGCAAAATACCTGAAATAAAAGCTATTCATGCCGGTCTTGAATGTGGAATACTTGGCGGTGTTTATCCAAACATGGATATGATCTCGTTCGGTCCAACCATCCGGTTCCCGCACTCTCCGGATGAAAAAGTAAATATTGAAACAGTTTCAAAATTCTGGGAGTTCCTTCTTGAAACTTTAAAAGCTATTCCTGTAAAGTAGTGTTTTGTGTGTATTTTTAAGAATACAAAAACCGGGATTGAAATATATATTTGTTCCCGGTTTTTGTATATTTACATTACAAAAACTAACTGAGATGAAAAAAACTTATTTGGCTTCAATTATTCTTCTTCTCCTTACAATAACATGCTTCTCACAGGATATTAACAAAGTTGAATATTCCGAGAGAGCGGGAAATATGATACTAATTGGGGAATGTAACCGTGATGCATTTACTATGGAACCATTTTTGGAATGGTATGATATGGAGTATGAGGAATATACACCTGATCAAATTATTATTGAGAAACTTAAAAAAGATATCAATAATGTATCCCGGATTAAGATAGTTATGGGTTCATGGTGTTCTGATAGTCAGAGGGAAGTGCCCAGATTCTACAGGATTATGGATGAGGCAGGTATACCGGATGAAAAAGTGGAACTAATCAGTGTTAACAGGGACAAAATGGTTCCCGGAATAGATATAAGTGCACTCAAAATTGAAAGAGTTCCTACTTTTATTATTTATGATGGAATAAAAGAGCTGGGCAGAATTATTGAAACTCCTGTTGAAACATTAGAGGAAGACCTTCTCAGGATATTAGTTAATAAGCCCTTGCACGAACCTGAGTAATTGTAAATTTCCACCCAAATATATGGTAATCTATTTAAGAATGTTTTACATTTGTACTATATATAAATAAAGCATGAACAGACAACCTAAATATATTCCGTTTTATTCCCGCAGCGGCAAATGCCTGTTTGAATGCTGGATCTTCTATTAGAGACGGATAATAGGGAAAGAACATAACCCTTCAAGTATATTTATATTCCAAATTCTAGTTACTTTAATCATTCTAAACTTTAGGCACTTAAGGCACTTCAAACTTTAGGCACTTATTTTATGATATGAAAGGACTGATTTTTGACATAAAAAGATTTGCACTGCATGATGGTCCGGGAATCAGGACAACGGTATTCCTTAAGGGGTGTCCTTTGAATTGCCTGTGGTGTCATAACCCGGAAAGCCGGTGTTTTGAAACTGAGTCGTATATGCATGTTGATAAACTAGAGGGAAAGGTTTTTAGAAAACAAAAAGAAATAGGTTATTGGAAAACTGTTGAAAAAGTGATGATGGAGATAGAAAAGGATAAAAAATTCTTTGAGGAATCAGGAGGGGGAGTGACATTTTCTGGGGGAGAACCATTTGCTCAACATGAATTCTTATACGGTTTACTTAATGCTTGCAGGAAAAGGAATATTCATACTACTGTAGATACAACAGGTTATATAAAGAGAGAACAACTTAATGATATTCATAAATTGGTTGATCTGTTTCTTTATGACCTGAAACATATGGATGATAAATTGCATAAAAAATATACAGGTGTTTCTAATAAACTTATTATTGAGAACCTTAAATGGTTGTCAAACAGAAAGAGGAATATTATAATTCGTTTTCCGGTTGTGCCGGGTTATAATGATTCTGAAAAAAATATTGATTTGATGAGATTTTTACTTGAAAAATTATATCCTGATGTGAAACATATTGATCTGCTTCCTTATCATAAAATGGCAGGTAGTAAAGCTAAAAGGCTTGGATTAAAACAACAAGTGGACGAGATTGAAGAACCTGATGCTCAAAAATTAGGGTATATAAGAAAGAAGTTTGAAGAAATTGGTTTTACAGTTGGGATTGGTGGATAAGAGTAGAAATTTAAAATTTAAAATTAGAAATTAGAAATTACAAATTAAGAAATGAATCAACGTGTCAGAATATTAAGAGAGCAGAGTCTGAATGCTATAAACCGTTTATCGCATGAAAGGGCCGTTTTGGTGACTGATTATTATCAGAATCAAAATACTCAGGGCTTGTCAAAGCCTGTTGAACGGGCAAAGGTCTTTGAGCATATATTAAAGAACAAATATATATGCATTAATGATCTTGAACTGATAGTAGGAGAAAGGGGTCCGGCACCTAAAGCAACTCCAACTTATCCTGAGATTACGCTACATTCACTTAAAGATCTGGATATTCTTGACTCCAGACCAAAAGTTTCGTTTAAGGTTGATGAAAAGACCCGTAAGATATACGAAGAACAAATTATTCCGTTCTGGAAAGGAAATACCAACCGTGACAGGATAATGCAGAATATGGACAATGAGTGGTTAAATGCATATGAAGCGGGTGTTTTTACAGAATTTCAGGAACAGCGGGCTCCGGGACATACTGTACTTGGAAAAAAGATATACAGCCAGGGAATGATTGATATTCGGAAAGAGATCAGTGAGCAGATAGAAACCCCGGATTTTATTAAAGACAGTGATGCGTATAATCACAGAGAGGAACTTAAAGCGATGGATATTGCTGCCGGTGCTTTAATAATGTTTGCTGAAAGACATACGGAAAAGCTTATTGAACTGGTTTCAAATGAGCAGGATAGTAAGCGAAAAGAAGAGTTGGAAAAAATGGTTGCAATTTGTAGAAAAGTGCCGGCAAATTCTCCCGAAACATTTCATGAGGCTTTACAGTATTACTGGTTTGTTCACCTGGGAGTTATCACTGAACTTAATCCGTGGGACTCATTTAATCCTGGCAGGCTCGATCAGCATCTCTACCCATTTTATATGAAAGGATTGAAAGATGGTAGTTTAGATACAGAAAAAGCTACTGAACTACTGCAATGTTTCTGGGTGAAATTTAATAATCATCCTTCACCTCCCAAGATAGGGGTAACAGCGCAGGAAAGTAATACGTATACTGATTTTACCCTGATTAACCTGGGGGGATTGAAGGAAGATGGTTCTGATGCGGTAAATGAGCTTAGTTACCTGATATTGGATGTTATTGAGGAGATGAGGATACTCCAGCCCTCATCAATGGTACAACTTAGCGAAAAGAACCCTGATAAATTTATACATAGAGCACTTAAGATCATTAAGACAGGGTTTGGTCAGCCATCGGTTTTTAATACTGATGCAATAATTAAGGAGCTTGTTCGCCAGGGAAAATCAGTTGAGGATGCCCGTAACGGAGGTGCCAGCGGATGTGTTGAATCAGGAGCTTTTGGTACGGAGGCATATATCCTTACAGGCTATTTTAACTTTAATAAGGTGCTTGAGATAACTCTGAACAACGGAACGGATCCAGCTACAGGTAAACAGATCGGTATCCAAACCGGAGATCCAACAAAGTTCAGGTCGTTTAATGAATTATTAGATGCCTGGAAAGAACAGTTAAACCGGTTTATCGATATCAAGATAAAGGGAAACAATATTATTGAGAGAATTAATGCCGATTTTATGCCTGTACCTTTCCTGTCGGTGCTTATAGACGATTGTATTAAGAACGGAAAGGACTATAATGCAGGAGGGGCAAGGTATAATACAAGTTATATACAGGGCGTTGGTCTGGGTAGCATTACCGATAATCTTACCTCTGTCCTGTATCATGTTTTTGATAAGAAAGATATCTCAATGGGTGAGTTACTGAAAGCCTTGAAAGTTGATTTTGCGGGGTATGAAAAAATGCGGTATAAACTGGTTTATGAAACCCCCAAGTATGGCAATGATGATGAATATACTGACAGGCAGGCAGTAATAGTTTTTGACTGTTTTTATGATGCGGTGAACGGCAGGCCCACTGCACGTGGAGGAGAATTCAGGATCAACCTGTTACCAACCACAAGCCATATATACTTCGGAAGTGTTGTCGGAGCGATGCCTGATGGGAGAAAAGCAGGCAAACCTGTTTCTGAAGGAATTTCACCTGTGCAGGGTGCCGACATTGAGGGACCGACTGCTGTAATAAAATCGGCAGCAAGGATAGATCACATTAAAACCGGAGGCACATTGCTCAACCAAAAATTCTCGCCCGATTTCTTTAGTACTGATGCAAATATTGTCAAACTCGGAAATCTTATCCGTGCCTATTTCCGGATGGATGGTCATCATATCCAGTTTAATGTGGTTGATGCAGAAACCTTGAAGGATGCACAGAAGAATCCTGAGAATTACCGTGACCTGATTGTAAGGGTGGCAGGGTACAGCGATTATTTCAATGATTTAGGAGAAGATCTGCAAAACGAGATCATCAGTAGGACGGAGCATGGGGGGATGTGATATAATACTCCAACTGGCTGCCGTAGAACCATATTTTCAACCATATTCTGGACCAGATAAACATCTGCTGAAGAAGGAACATGAAAAAGATCGTGAATCCCGTAGTCATTCCAATAACACCCGAAAGGAATTTGAACACCAAAACCAGCAAAACAAGATTTACCAGTAAAAGTAAATAGAGTGGGTAGGTTGAAAAGAACTTCCGGGATACGAATTTCAGGGAAGCCCATATCTTTTTAAGAACTTTAGTTGTATCTTCTGTAATAATCATAAACCTGGTGTAATGTGCAACGATCAGGAGGTAAATAAAAATGAGAATATGTAATCCGCCTCCAAAAATGGCAGCATAAAAAAGTGCTTTTTCTGAATCGGCATTTTTTGCAAGTGTTGCAATAATAATTGATGTCGGGAGCCAGATAATCAGGATCACCAATGCATGAATAATTATGAAATATAAAGTTAATCGCAGGAATCTGAAGAAGAACTTACTGCCGTTAGCGAAGAATTCTCTGCCTTTAAAAACAGCCCCGTTATCTAAAGTTTTCAGGATTCCTCCTGCCATAAAAATGCTTAAGAGAAGATACAGGATTGCTAGCCAGATACCTTCTTTGAATAACAGGCCGATTGATACTTTTGCACTGTCTGTGAATTCCTGAAAAGCTGTATAATTAAAGCCCTCCAGCAGCTTGTTAACCTGTAGACTTCCATGAGCTGCATTGGTGATCACGCCATAAAAAGGGATAGCCAGTGCCAGTGCGAAAATAAGGTTTATAACATATATCAGTGTGGTCATCTTTAACGAACGGGATGCCAGTCGTAATCCGGATAGATAGTTTTGTATAATTGTCATGATTTTGATTTGTGTTAAATGAAAATGGCGAGATCCTGAAAGATGTTTTGCATCAGGAACAGGAATTTAATTAAATGTTTTTTGAAAACAGTTTTTTCAGGTTTAATAGCCTTACTGTTATTCTGTAAATTAATATCAAGCATTATCTTATTTTCCGGGTCAATTTTTGCCCAGGTAATTTTTTCGGGTTTTTCATATGAAAATTCTTTGGTTCTGCTTTTTCCGTCCCAGGTTTCAGTGATCTCTTCGCCGTCTTCAAAATGGATAAGCACTTCCTGAGGCATTACTACCTCGCCAAGCCGGTGTATTACTACAGACGATTTATATATTGTATTTTCATACTCTGTTTTCTTGTATATCAGTTTATTACCTCCGGTGTCATCAATACCTTTTGGGGGAGTTAATTTATTGTTTCTTATCCTGAGAAGCTTATAATCACATACTTCCGATCCATACAAAGTCTGGTCGAAGAACCAGTTCATATTTTCCCCAAACCCAGTTCCATGATTTTTTGATACAACCTCATTCACCACATTGATAAAATCTCTTCCTGAAGGATGTTTAAATTTCCATTTTTCAAAATATGTCTTCCATATTTCTTCGTTAGTTTCTTCTCCTACAAGACGTTCCAGGGTTGTGAACATAGTGGCTGGTTTATTATACGACATTGTACCATACCCACCCTGCTCGAATTTCCAAGCCGGACGGGTACTCTCAGCAATTTTCGGGTAAAGTGAACGGGTATATGATAATCTCTGGTTTTCCTTATCATCATAATGGAATTTCTTAAACCCGACAAATGATGTACCCTTACCATATGTATGATCCATTATGCGTGCTTCGAAATAAGTATTCATTCCCTCATCCATCCATGCCTCTTCAAATTCGTTAGTTGCCAGGATGCCCATAAGATAAGTATGACCAAATTCATGTATAGTTACCATTTCTGTGAACCGGAGTTCATCCGGCAAACCCCAGATCGAACCTGCAGTAATAAAAGTTGGATATTCCATTCCGGCTGAACCCAGTCCCCTGAAAGGAGGGTCAACAACTGAGATAGTGGAATATGGGTAGGGACCCAAATGTGCATCGAAATACTCCAGTGCAGCTTTTACTGACTCAGTATGCCGCAAGGCAAGTTGTTCATGTTCGGGTTGCAGGTAAACTTTTATATCTACATCTTTCCATTTATCTTCTACAACAATAAACCGGGGTGATGTAGTCCAGGCAAAGTCAACCACGTCTTCAGCCAGGTAAGTTACCTGCTGCAATCCGTTTTCAATCGTTTTTTCACTTATCCGTTTTCCGGTAGCACCAATAATAAATTCTTCAGGGAGTGTTATCTCTACACGATACACACTAAAGTCGGCATAAAATTCAGAATTGGCGTGATACTGGTGGCAATTCCATTGTCCCTTTTCAGCATAACGCATACCCGCCGGTTCATATACACCGATCTTTGGGAACCATTGTGCGACTAAAAAATAGTTATCACTGAAACCGGATCGTGCAAAGATCTTTGGTAATTTTGATCTGAACTCCATATTTAGTGTCAGGCTTCCTCCTGGCAGAACCGGATTCTCAAGTTTTACTTCAGCAACCGATTGGTCATCCGAATTATCATCATCAGGCTGAATAAATTGTATTGAATTGGTAAGATCATTCCCTTCCAATGTCTTAAGTGAAAGAATGTCAACCCAACCCCACGTTTTTGGATCTTTGGTATCCACGCCTTTTCCCCTTAGCTGTCCGCCTGACTCTTTCCAGAAAGTTGACCTGTTATTCTTAAATGCATTCAGATACATATGAAAATGCAATTCCCTGATAGTGTCCTGCGAGGGATTATTCCATTCGAGTATCATTGTGCCGTCAACGATTTTTTCTACAGGATCAAGCTTTACCTTCATGTCATAATTGGCGATTCTGGGACTGAGAGCCTGGCTGTTACCCAAAAATGATATGGACCATATTAACAGGCAAGTGAAGAGAGCAGGGGTAATTAGTTTTTTGCAATTCATGGTGCAGTTATTTTTTTTTGAAATTATTCAACTATTATTAACATAAGACGCTTTATTCTCTTTGTTTGTTACATCTTTAGCTTCAGGGGTAAAAAGGAATTCAATCAGATCTTTATATTGTTCCACTATTTTGCCCCGTACAATTTTCATTGTAGAGTTCACCAGATGGTTTTCCTGCGTAAATGCTTCTTCAGTAATCCCTATTGCACTGGGCAGCCAACGCTGTGGGAACATTTCTTCATATTTCCCTCCCTTCCGGTAGGCGTTTATTTCAGATTCAATCAATTTAAGAGCAGTATTCTTTCCTTCCTCTGATGTAATATCCTGGTTTTCTTCTTTCAGTTTACGATTTATTGCCTCTTTGTCAGGAACAATCAATACGACAGTATAGGGGCTCTGGTTATTATAGAGCATACACTGGTCAATATATGGTGATTGATCAGTAAATGCTTCCTCTATTCCTTCCGGACTGTATTTTTCACCATCATCAGATATCAGCAAACTTTTGAAACGACCAAGGACATAAAGAAAATCATCATGATCCATATAACCCATATCACCGGTATACAGCCAGCCATCTTTTAAAGTTGATTTTGTTGCTTCTTCATTTTTCCAGTATCCAACCATTACATTATCACCTTTAACTACTATCTCACCTTTTTTACCAACCGGAAGTTCATTCCCATCATCGTCACATATCTTCAGTTCAAGATTTTGCACCAGGAATCCTGATGAACCCAGCTTATGACGTTTCAGGGCATTTGAGCTAATAATGGGTGCAGCTTCAGATAGTCCGTATCCCTGAAACATAGGCATGCCAATAGCGTAGAAAAACCTCTGCAGTTCAATATCCAAAAGGGCGCCACCACCAATAAAGAAATCGATTTTTCCGCCAAACCCTTCACGTATTTTTGAAAACAGGATCTTATCGTATAAAAAGAGTAGAGGTTTTTTAAGTATCTGTAGCCCTTTCCCTTTATTAATACCTTCTTTATTATAAGAATATGCCATTTTCAGGGCATGATTAAATAGTTTTTCAATAAATGCTCCTTTGGCACTGATATTCTTTTCAATATTATTCCTGAAGTTCTTTGCCAGTGCAGGAACACTCATAAGAAGGCTGGGTTTGATTTCCTTAATATTTCCCGGTATGTTTTTTCGTGTTTCAAATCCCGTTTTTCCAACCTTAACAGATGCAACACTTGCTCCTTTTCCCATAAAACTGTATAATCCTGCCGTGTGTGCAAAAGAATGATCCCATGGTAGTATAAGCAAATTACTATATTCCGGTGGTATATGCATCAGGGTATATGCCTGTTCAACATTTGCAACATAATTTTTATGTGATAGTATTATACCTTTCGGGTCGGCAGTAGTTCCGGAAGTATAACTGATATTAGCATAATCATCGGGAATTAAAGATTGCCACCTTTTATCAAACTCTTTGCTTTTCGTTGCAAGATATTCCTCTCCTTTTTTCTTAATGTCTGAGTATAAAATATCTTTTTCTTCAGGATTAACTTCATTATCTAATATAATGACTTTCTCAAGCTTTTTCAGTTCATGCTTAATAGTTTTTAATTTTGGTGCCTGATTACCGGAAGTAATAACCATTTTTGATTCAGAATGTTCCAGTCTGAATTTTATTTCAGATGGTTCCGCAAGCATAACAGACATTGGAACATTGACTGCTCCTGCATATAGTATTCCCAGTTCGCATATCAGCCAGTCATTACGTCCTTCAGAGATCAATCCGATCCTGTCTCCCTTATTAACACCAATGGAAATAAGCCCGGCTCCGAATATTCTTGCTTCATGCCTGATCTCTGAATATGTGGAGCCTTCATATTTGTCGCCTTTTTTCTCCCACATAAAAATATTATCAGAAAATTTGTTTACGCTCTCTTCAAAAAACTGTATGATTGTTTTCATTATACGATTGATTAGTTAATCATCTTTGCAAGATACGAAAAAGATGGAAGAATGGAATAGAGGGAACAGATGGAATAGATGGAATAGATAGAATAGATGGAATAGAGGGAAGAATGAAGCGAAGAAGAACTAACCGCAGAGATCGCAAAGAAGGCGCAAAGTTCGCTAAGGATATTTAAATATTAAAGTTTTTTCAAGAATTTTTTTTTCTATTAGGTAAATGAATATCAAATAGTTATTTTTGTTTTTAGTTAGTACCACTAAAAGAAGGAATTATATGAAAAAACTTATTTTTATTTTGTTTGCAATTTTAGTTTCATTTTCATCCTGCAAATTTGTGAAGGAAAAAGGCTGGTTTGGTTTAAAAAATGCTGATACGATGGATGCTTATCTGAGAAAACAGGATAGTATTCATATTGCCGACTCGCTCAATAAAGTTATTGCAATACAAAAGGCAATAGAGCAGGCCAGGCAGGATTCAATAAATAAAGTTGAGCAGGAGAGACTTGAAAGGTTAGCTCGATTTAAGTATCACATTGTTGTTGGAAGTTTTTTAACTCCTCAGTTTGCTGATGAATGGTCAGTTTATTATAATTCAATTGGTTACGGTACGGAAATACTAAAAGCTGACAACGAGTTTAATCTTGTTTCTGCCAGGAAATATGATAACATGAAAGATGCACTAATAGATCTTAGCCATTTTAAGGACACTGTTCAGATTGATGCATGGGTGTATATTAATGAGTAGAATTAAGGTGAGTAGGGTGAGTAGGTGAGTAGGTGAGTAGGGTGAAGAAAAGACAGAAGGCAAAAGGAAGAATGAAGAGTGAAGAAGCGACTGGGAGATGAAGAGAAGAGGAGAAGTAGAGCCGAATTGAATTCGGCTGAATAGTTTCAGGTTTCAGGTTTTCAGCACCAGTGACCAGTAACCAGTAACCAGTAACCAGTAATAAAGAGAAGGAGCTGTGCAAGATAAGAGATTAGTTATGTGTTAAGAGCCAGGTTATTAAATAAATTTTTTTCTTTCAAGAATATGAATAATTGATGCCACAATATCTTCACTGGTCATTTTGTTACAGTTGTAGATCAAATCAAAAATGGAATAATCTGAAGTTTTCCCCCAATAATAATCAAGAAATATTTTTCGTTTTCTGTCATAATCAAGAGTGAATTTTATTGCTTCATTAATATCCATATCGCGTATCTTTCCAACATTCTTTGCTCTCCATTTAATGTCTGCTATTAATTTAATATGCAAACTGTTTTTGATATTATTTGCAATAGCAGCACCTCCTCTTCCGACAATTATAACATTTCCTGTTTCAGCAATTCTTTTTATGACCTTGCCTATTGTATTCCTGATTTTTTTGTCGCTTCTGTAATATTTCCTGGTTTGCGCTGCAATAATTTCCTCAACAATACCTCTTTTCTTATAGTCAAACACATACTGTATCTCATCAGGGTGTAAGCCAAGGTGATCTGCTGATTCGGCGAGTATCTCTTTACTTACCCAACACCATTTGTCACTTTTTCTTTTATTATTTATTGCATCGGTAAGATCACATGCAATTTTTTTTGACGGACATCCGAACTCACGAGAGATTGTAATTACCGGTCCCGGACTAAGACGGGTTTTATTTTGCTCCCTTTTTTGCAAACAGTCACGTGCATACTTTGCCAAATCAATTTTTGTAGCCATGGGGAGTGAATTTTAATTATTTAATGCCTTTAAATTTACAAAAAAATACTTACTCAACAATATAGAACACATTTAATAATACTGGAACCATAATTTAATGGAAAGCAAATTTGAAGCCATTGATTATTATCTTATTTTTGATTTTTAATAATACAAAAAAACAAAATGACTGAACCAATCCGAACACTTAAAGATTCTCCATTAATTAGATGGTCAGCACTGATTTTGATCAGTATTGTTATGTTTTCCAGCTATTATTTTTATGATGTTTATTCATCTATTAAAACGATTCTGCAGACAGAGGTTGGCCTTTCGAATGTGGAGTATGGGACTATGTATGGCGCATATTCTTTTACTAACTCAATATTATTAATGGCTTTTTTCGGAGGTGTTATTCTTGACCGGTGGGGGATAAGAAAGACGGGTTCGCTTTTTCTTGGGTTTATGATTATTGGAACAGTAGGAGTTGCATACGGGGCAAGTGATATTTTTAAACCCGGGTCTTTCGCGTATAACTTTTTTGGTGCTTTTATGGATAAATATTCACCGGAATTGAAGATGATGATATTTGGGAGAATATTGTTTGGTCTTGGAGCAGAGACTTTCTATGTAGCTATTAATAAGGTAATTGCTAAATGGTTTAAAGGGAAAGAACTTGCACTGGCATTTGCTATAAGTTTGGCGTTTGGACGATTTGGAACAGCTGGTGCCCTGATGCTTTCTCCGAGATTGGTGAATATTGATTTTGGCTGGACTGCTGCCGGTTGGTTTGGTATAATCCTGATGCTTATTGCGCTGATGGGTTTTGTTTTCTTTGTTGTGTTTGACATAAGATACGATCGGCAGATTAAGGAGTCTTCCTCTGAAGCTCAGGAAAAAGGATTGAATTTTAAAGAGTTAATTAAATTGTTTACCAATAAATCTTTTATTTATATTACACTTCTCTGTCTTACATTTTACTCGGCGGTTTTTCCGTTCATGCCTTATGCTGCCGATCTGCTTTATAATAAATTTGGTATGCCAGAGGAAATCAGTGCTATGGTAGTAACAATTTTGCCATTTGGAACAGTGATATTTACACCAATATTTGGTTGGTGGTGCGACTTTAAAGGTAAGAGTGCATCACTAATGATATTGGGTTCAATATTACTCATTATTGTTTTTTTATCACTTTCCCTGACAAATATCCTTCCTTATATTCCAATGTTCTTATTAGGGGTAGCTTTTTCACTTGTTCCGGCAGCAATGTGGCCGGCAGTGGCAAAAATTGTAAATGAATCCAGACTGGGAACCGCATATGGAACAATGTTCACTATCCAGAATTTTGGAATGATGCTAATCCCTGTTCTTATGGGTGTAATCCTTGATAAAACCAACCATGGAATTTCAGCTGAAGCAGTACAAGCAGGGGAGGCAGTTTATGATTACAAATTTACTATACTGTTCCTTGTTATTTTAGGATTGATTGGATTGGTATTTGCAATCCTGCTGAAAAGAGAGGATAAAGTTTCAGGACATGGGATCGAACTGCCGAACAAACTTAGAGCTTAACGATCTGATTTCGTTTTGGGCCCACTGAAACATAACTAACCGGCACATTAAGTTCCTTTTCCAGATAAGAGATATAATTTGTCAGTTCTGTGGGAAATTCACCGGGGGTAGTTATATTTGAAATATCTTTTCCCCAACCTGGTAATTCAGTATAAATCGGTTCAATATCATTATCTGTTTCAAAGGGGAAATCATAAACAATATTTCCATTTATCTTGTAAGCTGTTGACACTTTTATTGTCTCAAAATCGGACAAAACATCGGCTTTGGTCATAATAAGTTGTGTAACCCCGTTGAGCATTATAGAATACTTAAGGGCAACCAGGTCAATCCAGCCACATCTTCTTGGACGGCCTGTTGTAGAACCGAATTCAGCACCTTTTTTTCTCAATTTCTTTCCTGTATTATCAGTCAGTTCGGTTGGAAACGGACCACTACCAACCCGTGTACAATATGCTTTGAATATCCCGAATACTTCACCTATAGTTTGTGGTGAAACACCCAACCCTGTGCATGCTCCGGCACAAATAGTATTTGATGATGTTACGAAAGGATATGAACCGAATTCAATATCAAGCATTGTTCCCTGGGCTCCTTCAGCAAGAATAGATTTACCATTTTTGATTAACTTGTTAATAAGATGTTCAGTATCAACTATCTTAAATTTTTTAAGAAGTTCTATACATTCAAACCATTTATTTTCAATCTCATCAAGTTCGTATTCATATAAATACAATTTCAGGAGTCCTTCATGTTTCTTTCGCAGGGTTAAATATTTTTCCTTGAAACCCTTAAAAATATCTCCAACCCTCAATCCGTTACGTCCGGTTTTATCCATATATGTAGGGCCGATACCTTTCAGGGTTGATCCTATCTTTGATTTTCCTTTTGCTGCTTCAGATGCCGCATCAAGAATTCTGTGTGTTGGCAATATAAGATGTGCTTTTTTTGAGATTAGAAGGTTTTGTTTGATGTCAATTCCAAGTTTTTTCAGTGATTCAGCTTCTTCCTGAAAAATAACCGGATCGAGTACTACACCGTTACCAATAATATTTACCTTCTCCTTATGAAATATGCCTGAAGGGATATTGTGAAGTATATGTTTGATTTTGCCTATTTCAAGAGTATGACCTGCATTGGGGCCGCCTTGGAAACGTGCAATGGTATCATATTCCGGAGACAGTACATCAACGATTTTTCCCTTACCTTCATCTCCCCACTGGAGACCTAATAATACATCAAGTTTCACGAATGTTTAATTAATTAAGATTGGACGGTTAGAAAAAAAATACAATTATTCGTCACAAAAAAGCCACACAATGTACAATTATTTTCCCTTATTCTTACTTGCACCATAAATATATAAAGAGTGATGCTGGGGCTCAAAATTGTATAAGTCGCATGCAGTTTTAATTATCTCATGTATGCGCGGATCACAAAATTCAAATATTTCGCCTGTTTTAGTATCAATAAGATGGTCATGCTGTCCGATATGAAAAGCTCTTTCGTACTGGGCAATGTTTTTACCAAACTGATGTTTTATTACAAGATCACATTTCAGAAGTATCTCTATTGTATTATATATCGTTGCGCGACTAACCTTATAATTTTTTTCTTTCATATAAGCATATAGAGACTCAACGTCGAAATGTTCATTTACTGAATAAATTTCATTAAGGATAGCATATCTTTCAGGTGTTTTCCGGTGCTCATTTTCTTCAAGGTATTTTGTGAAAATTTGTTTTACATCGTTTCTGATTTTATCACTCATAATAAACAAGGATTTTGAAAACAACTAAAAGTATAAATTATTTAATTAAGTTACAATTTATTTAGACTAAATAAAAGAAGTGTCTAAAGTTAAAATTGCATAGAGGGGCTAAAGTGTACTGGTCACCCGAATGACTCCGGTCGGACGGGCCGACTGATTATTTATTCTTCAATAGTTTCCATTCTGTGAACTGATTCTATGCCTTTTATTTTTGAGATGTTCAGTAAAAGGGTGTTCAGATCTTTAGTATTGTGCACATAGAGGTTAACTATACCCTTAAAAATACCGTCATTTACATTAATATTTAGTGATTGGATATTAGAGCTAAGGTCTTTTGAAATAATTCCGGTTATTTCATTTATCATTCCTATTCTGTCAATTCCAACTATACTTATTTTTACAAGGAAAGAAAGGAGCTTGTGTGTTGTCCATTTTGCTGAAACAACCCGGTTCCCTTTACTTGATAAAAGTTTTATTGCATTTGGACAGTCAGCTTTATGAATCACCATTTCTTTTTTATATGGTTTATATCCAATAACATCATCACCGGGAATTGGATTACAGCATTCAGCTATTATATAAGGTTGGCTGGCTTTATTAATATTTTCGCGAAGAATGTATGGAGACTTAAGATCAAGTCTCTTTGTCCCTGATTTCTTTTGTTTCTTGTTTTTCTTCTTTTCTTTAGAAGATTTCCCAAATTGCAATTGCCAATATTTTACCAGTTTGTTTCTTGATTTTGGTTTAAGAATGGTTTCGATATTTTTAAGATCTATTAATCCCATTCCAATTTTGCTATAAAGTTCATCTTTATATAAAACTTCAAAAGCCGGCAGTAGTTTTTTAAAGATTGTTGAATTTGGGCGAAGTTTGATATCCTGCAATTTCTTATCCAGAATATTTTTTCCTTTTGTGATTCTGTCTTTTGTTTCAGCTTTCAGGTAATTTTTAATACTTGATTTTGCTTTTGCTGTTTTAACATAGTCCAGCCAATTCCTTTCAGGATGTTTTTTATCAGAGGTTAATATCTCGACCTGGTCGCCACTTTGCAATGTATGACTAATGGGGACAAGTTTATAATTAATTTTAGCACCGATAGCGTGGTTCCCTATTTCGGAGTGTATCTCGTAAGCAAAGTCAAGAGCAGAAGTACCAGAAGGTAGTGTTTTAATATGGCCTTTAGGAGTAAATACCATTATTTCAGACGAGAAAAGATTCATTTTAAAATCATCGAGAAATTCAAGGGCATCTGAATTAGGATCTTCAAGCATTTCCCTTATCTTTTTGAGCCATTTATCCAATTCACCTTCATGGGAACTATCGCCTTTATATTTCCAATGAGCTGCAAATCCTCTTTCGGCAATTTCATCCATTCTTTTCGACCGGATTTGAATTTCAGCCCATTTGCCGTGTGGTCCCATAACAGTTAGGTGCAATGCTTCGTATCCGTTAGCTTTTGGCGTACTTAACCAATCACGGATACGATCTGGTTTAGGCATATAAGTATCAGTAATAATTGAATAGATATTCCAGCATTGAGTTTTCTCAGGTATGTCATCAGAAGGTTCGAAAATTATCCTTATAGCCAACAGATCATATACCTCTTCGAAAGGAACATTTTTTGTATTCATTTTGTTCCATATAGAGGCAATGGATTTTGGTCTGCCGTTTATATCAAATTTTATTTTTTCTTTTTCCAGTTTATCAATTATTGGAAGTGCAAATCGGTTTATTTCAGTAATACGCTTTTGTTCATTAGATTTAATCTTTAATGTAATTTCATCATACAGTTTGGGGTGTCTGTACTTCAGACTCAGGTCTTCCATCTCTGTTTTAATTGCATAAAGCCCAAGCCGGTGTGCAAGAGGCGCATATAAATAAGTAGTTTCGCCAGCGATCTTAATTTGTTTATTTGGTGGCAAGGAATCGAGCGTTCTCATATTATGCAGTCTGTCACCCAGTTTGATAAGGATTACTCTGACATCATCCGAAAGGGTAAGTAACATTTTCCTGAAGTTCTCAGCCTGCATTGATGATTTGTTATCAAAAATTCCTGATATCTTAGTGAGACCATCAACTACAGATGCAATTTTATCGTTGAAGTTGTACCTAATATCTTCGAGAGTAAAATCCGTATCCTCAACCACATCATGAAGCAATGCACTGGCTATTGATTTTGTGCCAAGTCCGATTTCAGTAGTAACAATTTTAGCAACGGCAATAGGATGAAGTATATAAGGTTCTCCCGATTTTCTACGCATACTCTGATGAGCTTCCCTGGCAATCTTAAATGCTTTAATTACCATCTCCCTGTCACTTTTTCTTCTGCACTTTTTACAGTTAGCCAAAAGATCCTTGAATCTCTCCTCAATAAGCTCATTTTCTGCTTTTGTAAAAATAGATTTCTTAGTCATATTGTATCCTTATACAGATAACAAAATTAACGATTTTTACATTGTTTTTACCAGTTTATTTGAAAAATAGGTGGGTGAGTAAGGTGAGTAGTTGAGTAAGTTGAGTGGCAGGGAGTTGAAGGGTTGAAGGGTTGAAGGATTGTGATGAAGTTAAGAAATGAGGCGATGAGGTAATGAGGTAATGAAGAAAAGAGGTGATTAAGGGAATATAATATTTATAACCCCGTTTCTTAAAATTGTTTCTCCGGTTCCTGTTGTAACTCTCAGGAAATAGATATAAGTTCCTTCCTCTACTTTTGCTCCTCCCATGTAAGACCCGTCCCAACTTTCATATTGGTCTTTGCTTTCAAAAATAATGTTTCCCCAGCGATTTTTTATTATTAAATGATATGTTGCCGGAGTGAAAGATAATTTTGGGAACCAGGCATCATTTTTTCCGTCACCATTCGGAGTAAAAGCATTAGGTATAAAGATCTTTGATTGTAATACTACACAGTTAATCGCGGTTGTGCTGTTGCCCCTGATGCCATATGGATTGCTTTCTCCCTCTACAGCATTGATGTAATAACAAAACTCTGCATCATCAACAGTATAAATCAAATTATTCAGTTTAACGTTATCTGTATAAGAAGTATCATTAGCACTTACTGTGTCAATAAATTCAGAAGAGCTCCCTGCTGTTTTTCTGTAAACTTCATAATTTTTAACTCCTCCTTCCCATCCAATATTTGGAGTCCATGCCAGGTAGTTTAAAGCATCTTCATTAATTACTGTAAGTACCATTGTACTTGCAATGTTCGACATTGTAATAATCCGGTTACACGGATTAATTGCTGCCAACTTATAATAAAATGGTGATAACATATCTTCCGGTATGTCTGTGTAAGTTAGTTTTCCTGAACGGTGATCTGCAAAGTCAGCGATAGTATCATATATCCCATTTGGATTATCAGTTCTCAAAAGTTTATAATGATAGATTTCAGATGCAGGATCGATAGTAAATGACAGAGATATTTCATCGTTTTCACTGTTTATAGTGGCATAGTCTGCATTAATAAAACCGGGGATCCGTGGCATTTCTGTGTACTTACATACTTTATTGGAAGTGGAGGTCAAACCGTTTTTATGATTGGCCTGAATAAAGTAACAGTAGTTAGCATATGCTTCAATTGTAGTATCTGTAAAAGAATTTAATTCAGGAAGAAGGGAATCGATAATGGAAAAAGAACCCCCATCTGTGTTTCGGAAAATATTATAATATTCTAGGCTGTCTGCCCAGCCAATGTAAGGTGTCCATGATAAATTTAGTTTTGCAAGGCAGGAATCGAATTGAAGAGTGAGAAAAATTGTAGTATGTTTTTCGGTTAGTGGACTTTCTTTATCTGGTGGGGCAAGGGCTGAAACCACATAGGATTCGGGAAAATAGTTGGCATTAGAAAAAGTATTTTCAATATCTGTAGTAGCGTCAGATACAGTATCAATAGGGATCCATACATTATTCTGATTTACAAAAATTATATAAGCTGTAACTTCGGGTGAAGGACTGGGTGACCAGAATATCCATGAATTTCCGGAAGTGGTATCTACTGTCACTTTAATAAGATCAGGGCTTTCCGGGCGATCACCAATCTGTGCAACAGCCCATAATGTTGCCAGGTGAAAAAAGACAATGTATATGAGGAATCTTTTCTTCAAAGTTATCTCTTCTGTATCTATTATTTAAAATATTCTAACAAAAATAGGAAAAATTCCTATTCATGCCCTTCTTGTTTTTAGGGTTATATATTATATTTGTCAACTTATGCAAAGAAACAGGTTTATAATAAAGTTTTTTAGATGGCGGTCAAAGCATATTAGCGACCGGCAATTTATTTTGATTTTAAGTGTGATCGTAGGAATTGCTTCCGGTTTTGTTGCTGTGATCATTAAAAATGCTGTACGTATTATTAAAGATATATTGATAGCAGGTTTTTCAAGTGATGGGTTTAATTACCTATATATTGTTTTCCCGGCAATTGGTATTCTTATCGTAGTTATCTTTGTTAAATTTATACTTAAAAGGCGTGTAGGACATGGGATACCTATTGTTTTACATGCAATTTCCAAGGAGAACGGAATTCTTCGTTCACATAACATGTTTTCGTCTATTATTACCAGTGCACTAACTGTTGGTTTTGGAGGATCAGTAGGTCTTGAAGGACCAACAGTTGCAACAGGTGCCGCTATTGGTTCCAATCTTGGTAAATGGTTAAGACTTAATTACAGCCAGGTGGTTTTAATGTTAGGCTGTGCTTCGGCAGGAGCAATGTCGGCTATATTTAAAGCTCCCATTGCTGGCATAGTTTTTACACTTGAAGTTATAATGCTTAATCTTTCCATGTCATCAATTGTTCCCTTGTTAATATCTTCAGTAACTGCCGCCTTAACCTCCTATCTTTTCCTTGGACAGGATACTCTTTACGCTTTTACACTCACAGAAAATTTCAAATTGGTTGATACGCCATTTTACATTTTGCTCGGACTGTTCGCAGGATTGGTTTCTGTGTATTTTACAAGGGTTTATATGTTTGTAACTGCAACGTTTGAGAAAATAAAAATGTGGTACAACAAACTTATTATTGGTGGTTTTATTCTTGGATTACTGATTTTTCTTGTTCCTTCATTATACGGTGAGGGTTATGAAAGTATTAATGATGCCCTGAACGGGGATTATGGATATCTTTTTAATAATTCTATATATTCTGGATTAAAAGACAATATTCCGGCATTTTTCGTTGTTTTACTTGTTATAATTATTTTTAAAGCTGTAGCTACTTCAGTTACTTTTAGTAGTGGAGGTGTAGGAGGAATGTTTGCTCCAACACTTTTTCTAGGTGCGAGTTCAGGACTTTTTTTTGTTAAAGTATTGAATCAGTTTGGTCTGGGGCTTCACGAGGCTAATTTTGTTCTTGTGGGGATGGCAGGCTTAATAGCCGGTGTTATTCATGCTCCGTTAACTGCTATTTTCCTGATTGCCGAGATTACTAATGGTTATGAATTATTTTTGCCTTTAATGATAACTGCTACAATTTCATATGCGACTATTAAATTTTTTGAGTCAAATTCGGTTTACACTATACAGCTTGCAAAACGGGGAGAATTGATTACTCATGATAAGGATAAGGGTGCTTTGTCGCTGATGAGTGTAAAGAATCTCATTGAAGATAATTTTAATACTGTCGGACCAAATGCAACATTAGGTGATCTGGTTGAGGTAATATCAAAATCACAAAGGAATATTTTTCCGGTAATAGATAATAATAATCATTTACTTGGTATTGTATGGGTTAATGATATCAGACATATTGTTTTTAAGACAGAACTTTATGATAATACTTATGTTCGTGACCTTATGTTTATGCCAACACCATCTGTATCACCTGATGAATCGATGGAAGATATTGCCCGTAAATTTCAAACTTCTCCTCATTATAACCTGCCTGTAATAAATAAAGATGGAAAATATATTGGTTTTGTTTCAAGAGCCAATGTATTTTCCGGATACCGGACAATGATACGCCAATTTATGCAGGAATGAAAAAAGCAAGAATCATAAGGAGGTTTCTTACCAGGAGGTTCAACCATTTAAGCCCCAATCAGCTTAACTATGTCCTGAGTTTTATTGTCGGGGCTCTTAGCGGACTTGCTGCTGTATTGCTTAAAAACGCCATTCATTATACACATCTTCTTTTAACAAAAGGATTTGATGTGGAGTCGGAAAGTTTTTGGTATCTGTTGTATCCTTTAATTGGAATTTTTCTGACTGTTTTGTTTGTAAGATATTTTGTCAAAGATGATATTAGTCATGGTGTTGCCAGAATTTTATATGCTATCTCGAAAAAGAACAGTATTATCAAGAGTCATAATAATTATTCCTCTATTCTTGCCAGTACTCTTACAATTGGATTTGGGGGATCGGTTGGAGCGGAAGCCCCAATCGTTTTAACCGGTGCTTCTATTGGTTCATCCATAGGCAGGTTTTTAAGATTAAATTATAAATCAGTCACATTATTAGTTGGATGTGGGGCTGCCGGAGCAATTGCGGGGATATTTAAGGCACCTATTGCCGGACTGGTTTTTACTCTTGAAGTTTTAATGCTTGATCTTACCATTGCTTCTATTGTACCGTTGTTAATTTCATCTGTAACAGGTGCTACCATAGCTTATTTCTTAATGGGAAGAGGAGTTTTGTTCTCGTATACAATACTGAACCCCTTCGAATTATCAAATATCCCGTTTTTTATTCTTTTAGGAGTGTTTGCAGGTTTTGTTTCTTTATATTTTACAAGAGCAAGCATGAAAATAGAATCGTGGTTCGGGCATATTAACAGTCCTTATCATAGGTTATTAATTGGAGGAACCATTCTTGGACTATTGATATTCTTTTTTCCTCCTTTATTTGGTGAAGGTTATGACACTATTTCGTCACTTTTAAATGGTAATGCTTCTGAGGTAGTTGAAAACAGCCTCTTTTATTTTATTCATGATAATTATTGGATGATACTGGGATATCTGGCTTTAGTTATAATCTTAAAGGTGGTTGCTATGTCAGCAACAACCGGAGGGGGAGGAGTTGGAGGTATTTTTGCACCTGCTTTATTTATGGGAGGGATAACAGGCTTTTTTACTGCCCGTCTTATTAATGGGTTAAACTGGGTCAATGTTTCAGAGAGTAATTTTGCGCTTGTGGGTATGGCTGGTCTGATGGCGGGAGTTATGCATGCTCCTTTAACAGCAATATTTCTGATAGCAGAAATTACAGGAGGCTATGGATTGTTAATCCCTCTTATTATTACTTCTACATTTTCATATATAACAATTATTTATTTTGAGCCTCATTCAATATATACTAAACGACTTGCCAGAAGGGGTGAACTGATAACCCATAACAAAGATCGTACAGTACTAAGATTAATGAAGTGGAAAAACGAGATTGAAAAAGATCTGATAAAGACTCATCCTGATGAAACATTGGGTGAATTGGTTAAGAAGATAGCAAGTTCAAAAAGGAATATATTCCCGGTGGTTGATAATGAGGGTTTCTTACAGGGTGTGGTATTACTCGATAATGTCAGGGATATTATGTTTAATTCAGGGATGTATGATTCTACTTATGTCAGGGATCTTATGATTTTGCCACCGGCTCAAATTTCAATAAGTGATACAATGGAAATTGTAATGAAAAAGTTTGAAGAAACAGGTGCATGGAACCTGCCTGTTACAGAGGATGGGAAATATATCGGATTTATTTCAAAATCAAAAATATTTACTGCATATAGAGAACTTCTAATCCAGGTATCGGAGGATTAAAAAAAACACCGGGAAAAATCCCGGTGTTAAATATTTTACACTCCCTATAAAATTACTTGAGATACTTAAGATTTAAACCGTAGAGGGTAATAAATAATGCTGTAATGACAAGTCCGAAAATAGAAAATTTTCCGGAAGCCATAATCATGGGTATAAACAGTGCTATTACATTAGCACCGGAATAAAGGTAAAATCCCATTTTCTTTAGCTTCCACATCATAATTGCACCATAAAGTGAGGCTAGAGCAAGAACAAGCACAACCACGAAATAACCGGATCCAAATCCGACAATATCACTCATTCCGGGTATGCTACCGAGTACACCGGATGCTGCTCCTGCAAATATGAGTCCGATAAGAAAAAAGAATGCGGTTAATCCACTTCCAATGAAAGTTAAGATACACAGGACAGTCAGAAATGTTGGTCTGCCTTCCTCTTGTGGTTTTTGTTCAGGGGCATCCACTGTTGGGGCTTCAGCCATGTTTTCATTTTTTTCTTCCATAATTTTTTTTTTTGTGATGAAGAGTTATTCAAAGCCAAGATAGCATAGAATTTCGAAATAAAAAAAATATTTATAAATTATTGTTTGTTAGGAAATAGAATAATAGAATCGAAAGTGTATCTATTAGATTGATATTATTGAATTTGCATAGCTATGACCCTAAATTTGAGTAAATGCACATATTGTATTATGAATGACTGTTAAACAGTTTTTTATTTTCTGAGTAAAAAGTTAATTTTGAGGAAAATTTTAATTCCTAGCAATTTGATTTATTATGAAAAGAGATAAACAGATATTCGATCTCCTGTTAAAAGAGAGACAGAGACAAATAAATGGCATTGAGCTTATTGCATCAGAAAATTTCGTAAGCCCACAAGTGTTGGAAGCAATGGGTTCGGTGATGACCAATAAGTATGCTGAAGGATATCCGGGAAAACGCTATTATGGTGGTTGCGAAGTTGTTGATCAATCGGAGCAGTTAGCAATCGACCGACTTAAGGAATTATTTAATGCTGAGTATGCAAACGTACAACCGCATTCCGGAGCACAGGCAAATGCTGCAGTTTATTTAGCTGTACTTAAACCAGGAGATACTATTCTTGGACTTGATCTTTCTCACGGCGGACATCTTACTCATGGGTCACCGGTAAATTTATCAGGATTGCTGTATCGTTCTGTTGCTTATGGTGTTAAAGAGGAGACTGGTAGGGTTGACTATGATAAATTGGAAGAGATTGCCTTACAAGAAAAACCAAAGCTTATAATTGGTGGTGCCTCAGCTTATTCGCGTGAGTGGGATTATCAGCGAATGCGGGATATAGCAGATAAGATTGGGGCTATGCTAATGATTGATATGGCTCATCCGGCAGGACTGATTGCAGCAGGCCTTTTAAAGAATCCGCTTGAGTTTGCTCATATAGTTACATCTACTACACATAAAACACTTCGGGGACCCAGGGGTGGTGTTATACTCCTGGGAAAAGATTTTGATAATCCAATGGGTAAGACAACTAAGAAGGGAGTTATAAGAAAGATGTCGGGCATTCTTAACTCTGGCGTTTTTCCAGGCACACAGGGTGGTCCGCTTGAACATGTTATTGCTGCAAAAGCAGTCTCTTTTGCTGAGGCACTTACTCCTGAGTTTAAGGAATACCAGAAACAGGTTTTGGAAAATGCAAAGATGATGGCACAGGCTTTTGTTGACAAAGGATATAAGGTTATTTCAGGTGGCACAGATAATCATTCAATGCTTATCGATCTGAGAACGAAAGTTCCGGAAATTACAGGTAAAGAGGTAGAAAACACTCTAGTAAAAGCAGATATTACAGTTAATAAGAATATGGTGCCCTTTGATTCGCGAACACCTTTTAAAACATCAGGACTTAGAGTAGGAACACCTGCCATTACCACACGAGGACTTAAAGAAGACCAAATGTTTTCTATTGTTGACATGATTGATGAAGTGGTAATGAATATTGATAATGAAGATATTATAACAGTTGTTAGAGGGAAAGTGAATGACATGATGAGAACTTATCCCCTGTTTGCAGGCTGGGAAGAATAATGGGACAGTTGTATGAATGATGTTTTTATGCTATTATGAAAAAAAAAGTGTATAAGTTTGTATCTTAATCCTAATATTTGTGTATCTTTTGATAGAAAATCAAGGTTCAATTAGTTGATATGAGTGAAAAAAAGCTGGTATTTGTAATTGATGATGATCCTTTTATACTAAATCTAGTTCAAAAAAGATTAGATGGGGATGAAATGAATGTTGTTGCATTCAGTTATGGAGAAGAATGCCTCGAGCAAATGTCCCGGAATCCTGAGCTGGTCATTTTGGATTATATTTTTTATAAGAAGGATGAAGAAGTAATGGGAGGAATGGAAATATTTACCAGGATCAAGGAATATAATGAGGATATTCCCGTAATCATGTTATCGGGCCAGGATAAGGGAGATGTGGTTCTTGAACTTGCCAGGAAGGGAATTGAAGACTATGTTATAAAAGATGAATCACTGATCGACAACCTTATGATAGCTATAGAAGATATTTTTCCGAAAATTGATTAGTATGATTTCATTTAGAACATACAAACACTTAATCAAATAATTCAATATCCTTAATAGAATAAATAACTCGGTTTTTATATTGCTGACTGATGACTGAAGATTGCCGACTTTAAAATGCACAATATAATAAGATTAGCTATTTTAAATATTCCAAACTTAAAACACTAAATAGTTGTTATCGTGGAGTGGTATATATATTTTGCTGTAATTTTTGTTGGTTTTATTGCCGGATTCATAAATACTTTAGCAGGAAGTGGTTCTCTTTTGACACTGCCATTACTAATGTTCCTTGGTTTGCCTGCCAATGTTGCCAATGGTACTAACCGGATTGCAATATTGCTGCAAAATATTGTGGGTGTGAGTTCTTTCAAAAAACAGAAGGTCTTTGAGTTTAAGGAGGGTTACCGGCTTGCCATTCCAGCAGTTCTGGGTTCTGTTATTGGTGCGCAAATAGCTGTAGGGTTTAATGAAGAATTAATGAGAAAGACTATAGGAGGACTATTATTGTTCATGTTCTTTATTATACTTTATAAGCCTGACAAGTGGATTAAGGGACAGGTTGGTAAAATCATTGGTAAGCCTACCATACTACAAATGGTGATCTTCTTTTTCATTGGTATTTACGGGGGTTTTATCCAGGCAGGTGTAGGATTTTTTCTCCTTGCAGGCCTTGTTCTTGGTGTAGGTGCTGACTTGATAAAAGCTAATGCCTTAAAAATGTTTATAATTCTGACATATACAATATTTGCTCTTGCGATTTTTATGATACATCACCAGGTTGATTATAAGATGGGTCTTGTTCTTGCGGTAGGAAATATGGCAGGAGCTTTTATTGCTGCTAAATTTGCTGTAAACTGGGGGGTGAAATTTGTCAGATATATTTTATTGATAGTAATAATATTTGCATCTGCAAAATTCCTGGGCCTTTTTGAATATATTTCGGGACTGGTTATCCCCCTACGTTAAAACTACGGCGGACGAAGCTGGTTACTGGTGCTGGGGACTCAACTACTTAACTATTACTGAAGGAGGAAGTGGTAAGTTATTGTACCTTTCTGAAATGCTGCAGCACTGGGTTTCCTTTCAAATTTTGCTGCAAGCGCTGCTTTTTGTGCAGCTTTGAGAAGATTACTATCGAGTGTGGTTGAACCCTTTACACCAGCAGTTGCTTTAGTAACATTGCCATTTTGGTTTACTGTTACCTCCACAACTACAATTCCTTCAGCCTGGAAGTTATACTCCGGTTTTGGCAACGATTGGGGAGTACGACCAGATAGACTATAGGATATTCCTTTATCGCCCAGGCCACTTATTCCTGAAGAATGATTATCTGAATTTACTGATCCTGTTTCGCTTCCCTGGTTTCCCTGTCCTGTTGTTTCACCCTCGCCGGTGGCAGCATTATCAGCATTATTACGACCATTTGAAAGAGCATTCCTGGTACGGTCAGTGATTTCCTGAATTCGTTTTTGTTCTTCAATAATCCTTTGTCTTTCCAACTCCTCTTGCCGTTGCCTCTCAAGTTCCTCAAGTCTTTCACGCTCAATTTTTTCTAACCGTTGTCTTTCAAGTTCTTCAACTCTTTTTCGTTCTTCCTCAAGTGCTTTTTCCTTTATCAGGTTTTCAGAAGTTTTTTTATCAGATTCAACAGCAGGGGCTTCTTCATTATCCTGCGTCAGAATTTCTTCTTCAGATTCCCCTGATTGAATTGTTGTTTCAGAAGGTATTGGTTCCGCTTGTTCAGCGGTCAGAGTTTGTAGTGTAGCAGAAGGTTCAATTAATCCCTCACCTTCAGGACCTGTACCAAAATTCAATAGAATCCCTTCTTCTTCAGGTAAAGGCAGGGGAGTAATTAAGCCTGAAAAAAATAAAAGAATAGCTAACCCAACATGAAAAATCAGGGTACCTGTAATTCCCCTCTTATGTTTAATAATAAAACCTGACATATTATTCAGGGGTTGTTGCTAAAATTACTTTGTAATCATTATTTTTTGTAATATTCAATACCTTTACAAGGTATTCTACATCAACAGATTTATCAATATGTATTGAAACATAAACTTCCGGGTTATTCCCAATTCTTTCCTGCAAAACCCGTTCCAAATCGTTAAAATCAACCGGCTGGTCTTCAACGAAATATTGAAGATCGCGAGTAATTGACACAGTAGTAAGCGGTTTGGCAGAAGTTTGGTGACTGCTTTTTGGGAGCAGGAGTTTCAGTGCGGTAGGATGTATTAGAGTTGAAGTGATCATGAAGAAAATAAGCAACAGAAATACTATGTCGGTCATTCCTGACATACTAAAAGAGGGGCTTACTTTATTTCTGGAGGTAAGTGCCATATTTATTGAAGCTTTTAATTAATATTAGCTAACGGGCTCATTTAGTAAATCCATAAATTCTGAAGTTCTTGCTTCCAGATGATTAACTATTTTTTCAACTTTTGCAACAAGAATATTATATTCAAAATATGCAATTATTCCCACAATTAAACCGGCAACTGTTGTAACCATAGCAGTATATATACCATTAGAAAGAAGAGCTACATTGATATTGTTTCCTGCATTCGACATATCGTAGAAAGCAATTATCATCCCCATAACAGTACCCAAAAATCCTATCATAGGAGCACCACCTGCAACAGTTGCAAGGGTTGGCAGACCTTTTTCGAGTTTATAGATTTCAAGTTTTCCAACATTTTCAATAGCAGCATTTATGTCGTTAAGTGGCCGCCCAATTCTTTGTATTCCCTTTTCAATCATTCTTGAGGTTGGAGAATCAATTGACTGGCATAATGCTTGAGCTGACTCGATCTTACCGTCATGAATAAAATCTTTTATCCTGTCCATAAAATTAATATCTTCTTTTGATAATTTCCGAATTACAAAATACCGTTCAAAGAAAATATAAACTGCAATAAATGATAAAAGGATAATTGGTATCATAACCCAACCTCCTTTAAATGCCAGATTCCAGAATGATAAAGATAATTGTTCAGCTTCACCGGCTTGGTTTGCAATTGTGTCCTGAAGAGTAATCTGTAATAATTGAATAAAAAGTAAATTGTTCATTGTTATAGAATTTATTTAAGGCGAAATTATAAAAAAAACGAGATATAAATCAAAAAAGTATATCTCAATCTTGAAAAAGTCGTCAGCTGGCAGTCGACTGTCGACTGATTATTCATTAAAGTGCGAACATCAGGTAATATGTGCCGGCACCTGCCAAATAACCAATTAAAGCCAATAATGATATTTTTTTCAGGTACCAGATAAAATCTATTTTTTCCATTCCCATTGCAGCAACACCGGCAGCTGACCCAATAATAAGAATGCTTCCACCTGTACCGGCACAGTAAGCCAGAAACTCCCAGAAATGTCCATCCTGGACAAAATACCTTGCATATTCCTGTGCTGCAGGATCTGCCATGACATTAATATAGCCATATGTGTGAACAGGATACATTCCCATTGCACTTGCAACTAATGGAACATTATCAACTATAGATGACAGTATCCCAATTACCAGATCGATTAAATATACGTTATGCAATTTTTCATCAAGGAATTCTGCTAAAACAGATAAATGTCCTGCTGATTGAAGACCTGCCACTGCTAATAAAATACCCAGAAAGAAGAGAATTGTTGGAGTATCAACTTTTCTAAGAATTCTTACTACGGATAGCTCATTCCTTTTTTCGACAACTGCCTTCCTGTGTATTATTTCTGTGATAATCCAAAGATTTGCTAATCCAAACAATATACCAAGATATGGAGGAAGATGGGTAATAGTTTTGAAAACAGGCACAAAAAGAAGAGAGCCGACCCCGAAAAAGAACACAAAATTTCTTTCAAATTGTGTAGTTTCCAAATGGCTGCCTTTTTCCTTAACTACTACAGGGCGTGTAACATTACCCTTATGGAGAAACGAGATTATGATAAGAGGTATTGTTGCTGTTACCAGGCTTGGAATGATTACATTGGTTATTACAGTAACAGCTGTAATTTGTCCACCGACCCATAACATAATAGTTGTAACATCGCCAATTGGAGACCATGCCCCACCGGCATTAGCAGCCAGAACAATCATACTTGCAAAAATCCATCTATCCTGTTTATTACTTACCAGTTTCCTAAGCAGAGCTACCATCACAATGGTGGTAGTAAGATTATCAAGTGCAGCAGACATAAAGAAGGTCAGGAAACTTAGAATCCAAAGGAGTTTTACTTTATTAGTGGTTTTGATCTTATCGGTGATTATTTTAAATCCTTCGTGAGTATCAATAATTTCAACTATAGTCATGGCACCAAGAAGAAAGAAAATTATTTCAGATATTTCACCAAGATGATGAACCAGTTCATGTTTCCCAATAAAGTGGAAGTATTGATGAACCTTGGTCATGTGACCAATATCTGTATTTCCATTTATAAATTCCAGAAATGTTTCCCGTGCCGGAAGAATATCTGCAGCGCCGATAACATAAATAACCCAAATTAGTACTGCAGTTAATAATGCGGAAGCAGATTTGTTTATTTTAATTGGATGTTCAAGGGCTATTGCGGTATAACCCAGAACGAATATCACAATCATTGCAATGTACATAATTCAGGAAAGTTTAATTGTAAAAATCAAATATAACAAATATATAATTGAGTAAAAAAACGCCACGAAGATACTAAAAAAATCTATGCTTAAGCTTGATTCCTATTTTTCATCTTCACTCTTTCTTATGAATATTTTGTTCCAGTATCTTAGCATTAGTTGATCGAATTGATCAAATTCCTCCCTGTAAAATAGTCCGACACCCTGTGTGTATGGTGACCATTCATACAGCAATTTATCATTTGCTCTGGTGAAAGCTTTAACTCTGAGTTTTCCACTTTTGTTAATCTTAACATCGACTGTAAAATCCCCAACAATATTGCTTGTATTTGTAGATGTTTCATTACCACCTACATCTACATTACCGTTAATACTTACCCTGTCATTAAGCAATTGAGTTGACAGGGCTACTTCAACTTCATCACTGGATATTTCATCACCGGGTCTGTATCTGAATCCTATATCAAAATCATTACTGATTTGCGAAAGCCAGTTACTTAACTGATTAGAAAGGAGTTCGCTTGTTGTTACACCTACTGCCGGTGCGTAATTGGAAGTTGTTGAATGAGAGGTAGGTGGTATGTAGTTCGTATTTGGAAGAAAACTATTAATAACAATTAGTGACAGGAATTGTTTGCTCATTTCTTCCTGTGTGTTTAGGGCATTCTGCAGATTTGTTTTAGTCTCCTGGTCAGCAGTTGGCAACTCGATTCCAAAGTCAATTGTTGGGTTTTGAATTTTCCCTGAAAAATACAGTTGGCATTCAACCAGAATTCTTCGCCTGTATTCCTCGTTCAGAAAAAGTTGGTATAATGAGGCTTTTGTTTCATAAACAGCTTCTATATCCATGTTGGCTTCCATTGGGTTACCATTCCACGTTATTGTTCCACCATTCCTGACATTGAATTTTTTATTAATTATGTTTTGTAAAGAAAAAAGATATTCACCCTGCTCTATGGTATAAGTTCCGAAAATATCCAATTCTCCCGGGTTATTAATTTGCAGATTAAGATTACCCGATCCTCTTCCCTTTATATTATCTCCAGTTTTCAGGTTAAAAAGAAGTTGCGCTTCAGCATCAGATGTAATTTCAAGATCCAGGTTTATTTTTGGCATATTATCTTTTACCTTGATGCTTTCTTTTTTTCCTTTTTCCGTTTGATTCGCATTATCTACAAAGCTTACAAAATTAAATTCGTCAAGTTCTTCCCCCGAAGAAAGTGGTAGAAAGAAACGCGTATTTTGGTCTGTCTTTAAAGATACCTGAATATTTAGGTCTTTCGGTGGACCGCTGATATTAACTATTCCCGAACCATATGCAGTACCATAAAACTGACTATTATGCTTTTCCCTGGTGTTCATAAGGAGGAAATTACTCGCATGGATTTTTAAATCTATATTGAAATTTTTGTAGTAATTATTTTTGATATCACCATTAATAATTGCCTGGTTTCCTTCAGGATCGAATATCCTAATATCTTCAAATTTGATGATATTATCTTTAACCTTTATTTGGTCAGTGAATGTGTAACGTGTATTAAAAAAATCCAAAAGAAAAGAAGTCTTTTGCAGTTTAATTATTCCATTTGCTGTTGGTTTAGATAGTGTTCCGTTCAGAATAATATCACCTGTGGCAATTCCATTTAACTCAGAAGATATTTTACTTATAAATGGTTTGAAGATATTTAGTCTGAGCTTATTCAGGAAAAGAGAGAATTCAATTTCTTTGCTTTCGGGTTCATAATCACCTTTGATAAGAAGTGTTTTGAGATTGCCCCGGTTTGAAGATGCCTCAAGATGCAACTGTTCATTTACGGTGTCCCAGGCACTGGTTATTGATGTATTGCCAAGTGGTTCATCATTTATTAGAAGATCATCTATATTTATATTTGTTTGAAATAATGGATTACTATATAAGTTTGATAAACTGGCATCACCGTTTATTATACCGTTTAATTGAATCTTTTCACCTTTTGAAATAGTATTTAATGATGAAAGATTTAAGCCTTTGAATTGCAACAACAGGGTGTCTTCATATTGTTCTGAAATGCCTCCCTGTACTTTTAACCACTGTTCCTTATTATTGATTGAGAAGTTTTTTACCATTAATGAGGTTGTATCGATAGTAATTATGCCGGGATTTATTTTCCATATGCTGTCATTTATATACAGATTGGTTGGCAGGAATGAGATGTTTATTAAAGGTGTTAACTGTTTCTTTTCATTTTTGAAACCGGCAATGACTTTTATTTGACTAAGCAAATTTCGATTTGCCTGGTTAATCCAACTTAATTTAAAACGAACAGTATCATTACTGGCATTACCTGCAATTGAAAAATTTTCCAGATCAAGTTTATTGTTCGAAACAAACTTTTCACCTGTAAGTTCGAGAGAAAATAGGGAATTAGAACATTCGGCATTCAACAATGTTTTAAAAAGCTCATTTCCTTTATATGTGAATTTTTCCGCCTCTCCTTTAATCAGGAAGTAGTTATCAAATGGATAAAATTTTCCTGTCAAAGTTGAATTGGGAGAAACAACAAATGACGGGAATAAGAATTTGCTAAGGTTTCTGGTATCTTTTAACAGGATACTATAATCAAAGTGGTTATCCAATTTTCTAATTGTATCCGCTTCATTCAGAGTAAACGAAGGTATTATCCTTTTAAACAAATATTTAAAGGAATTTCCCAGTTGTGTGAAATTATAGTTTCCGGTTATAGACGCATCGACAAAGTCGGTTTTAAGTATTACCTGATTTGTATCATTCTGGTTTAAAGCAGAAAGTGAAAAATCATATACATGAAGTTCTTCATCCGTTTTTCGATAAGTAGAGTTGATCAGGTTGATTTTTCCCTCCAGATTATCAAGGTTTTTGCCTTTAAAATTTGCGGTAAGAAGGAAGGAAAGAAATGAATTAGTATCTTTTGGTTCAATGTGTAAATTGTACAGGTTTACTTTGGGCACATTAGCGGTGAAGTCAAACTCAGGAATTTCACCTGAAAAATCCAGACTACCAAGGAAATTTAGTTCAACATTAGGATCTTTAATAAGTACCGAACCGTCATAAGCTTTTGGTGTAAACTCGCCGGAAAGGTTTATGTTTTTATAATGATATTTATTAAGGAATAGATCAGCAATATTCCCTTCAAGGGTTGCTTTATACCTGTTTTCAATACTAAAGCCATTAACTTGAATGTCCATTGTTATATTACCTACCCGGTTAGTATTTTCAAATAAATTACCAAGATTAAAATTGTTGGTTTTCATTTTTCCACTATATCTAATAAGCCTGGCTGTATCAGGTTCAATAGTCAAATCGGTAGATATTAAACCTAAGTCTGAATTGAATTCTCCGTATGTAACAAAATCATCAATAAAACCAGTAAAGTTACCAGTATAAGTTATCTTCCCGAGTTTCTCTAACTGGTTAGGTAAAAATAAAGGTTTCCCATTTACCGGTGAACTTATATTTTTAATATCCTGTATGGTAGTTTGAAGGGAATCAATATCAATAAATATGAAAGTTTTTTTAATATCTGGCAGGCCGTTTAAGGCAAAGTCACAATAAACATGCGTGTTTTCACCCCAGCCTGCTTCTATTTGCTTTCCCTTTAGATTTGCAATGTAACCTAAAATATGGCCGGTTAAATTGATTTTTCCAGGTATCTTGCTAACTGAAGGGGCGAAAAAAGCCAGATCTTTTGAAGTAAGACTTGATTTATTAATATTGATTTTAAGTTGAACATTATTTCTAAAATCTTTCAGGCTTTTATATCCATTGAAAAGGAGTTCGACTTTTTTTGCCATTAAATTTGATTGAGGGGATACAAAATGTAATTCATGAAAGTGGAGATAATGGGGCGAAATATACATAAGGAAATCGAGATCACTGATTACTAAACCACTTTTATCCCTGCATTTTAAATTCTCAACTATAAAGTCAATACTATCATTATGTGTTTGTAGGCTTATGATATCAAAATTAAGATCAGATAGTTGTATGTCTCTTGGATCAAATCCTTTGCGGCTTAATTGAAAATCATGTTTCTTATAGGAAAAATGAATTTTCCTGCATTCAATTGAGTGCATCATGATTTTCCACCTGACTTTTGTTGTGTCTTTTCTTTTAAGCCGGTCGGTAATAAATTTGAGGTTTAATGTATTTGTAGAGTCGGTTGTAAAGTTTATGCTGGCGTCGTTGATCTCAATTTTCCTAAAGTCAATTTCCCTTTTCCGCCGGTTAAACGATTTGAGATTAACTTTTAATAATTCGGAAAACAAAAGTGTATCTTGTTGCTGGTCTTCGATGTATAGTTCTCGAAAAGAAATGTTCTTAAAAAATCTTATATTGACCCTGTCAAAAGTAATTTTAGCATCAATATTTTCCGTAACCTTTTCTGTGATTTTTCTTGTTAGATAGTTTTGACCAGCAGGACTTTTTATTAATACCGAAACAGAAACAAGTAACACAATAATTACAAGAAAGAGGATAATTAATATTTTATATATTTTTTTAATAATTTTGATTTTTGTATTCTAAAGCAAAAAAACAAAAAAAGTTCATTAATCCTCAATAAATTCTGAACGAAATGAGTATTACTATCCTGGGAATTGAATCTTCATGTGATGACACATCTGCTGCTGTAATTCAGGATGGTTATTTGTTATCCAATCTGATTGCTGATCAGGATGTACACAGGGATTATGGAGGAGTAGTTCCTGAGCTTGCTTCAAGGGCTCATCAGCAAAACATTATTCCTGTTGTGGAACAGGCGATAAAGTTAGCTGGAATTAGTCGTTATGAGATTGATGCGGTTGCATTTACAAGGGGTCCTGGTTTGTTGGGATCCCTGTTGGTTGGAGCCTCATTTGCAAAAGGATTAGCAATGTCACTGAATATACCTATTATTGAAGTAAACCATCTTCAAGCACACGTGCTTGCAAATTTTATTAGGGAAAAGGGAAAATCTTCCGGAATTCCATCCTTTCCTTTCTTGAGTTTACTTGTTTCAGGAGGGCATACACAGTTGATGGTTATCAGAGACTATTTTGATATGGAAACCATTGGACGAACAATTGATGATGCTGCAGGTGAAGCATTTGATAAATGCGGAAAAGTTATTGGATTGCCTTATCCGGCTGGTCCGGAGATTGATAAACTATCAGCGGAGGGTGATCGGGATTCGTTTGAGTTTAATAAACCAAGGATTAAAGATCTGAATTTTAGTTTTAGTGGTTTGAAAACATCTTTTCTGTACTTTATCAGGGATAAGGTAAAAGAGGATAAAGATTTTGTGCAAAAAAGGAAGCCTGACCTATGCGCATCTTTACAGAAAACGATTATTGATATTTTACTGAATAAACTTATTATAGCTTCGGAAAAAACAGGAATTACTAATATAGGAGTTGCAGGTGGTGTATCAGCAAATTCTGCTTTACGAAATACACTAAAAATTGAAGCTCAGAAAAGAGATTGGGATATTTATTTCCCTGAATTTAATTTTACTACAGATAATGCTGCTATGATAGCTATTACAGGATATTTCAAATATAAGAAAGGCTTGTTTTCCCCGCTGGATACTGAACCACTGGCAAGGATGGATATTTAATTATTTAAAACCTGTCTATGAAGTCGGCATAAATTGATTGAAGAAAAAGGAACATCGATTAACGATTTGCAAAGTGGCTGAAAATCTTAAATCTAAAATCGTTAAAAATAATTAAGAGAAGTAGATTTTAGTTTCTCAATACAAATTTATATATTTACATTCAGAGATAATTTTTAAAATGGATGTTTTAATTCGAGAAGGATCGCAAATTATTCCGAAAATAACTTTCAATCCGGCAGGGAAAATTGATATTAGTGGACGTTCCATTCACGAGGATCCAAAAATATTTTTCGATCCTTTGTGTGAATGGATTGAGAATTATTGTAAAAATCCTCCGGAAATAACCAATGTCAATATTGAATTAGAATATTTTAATAGTGGATCGGCCAGATACATTCTGAAGATTCTTAGACGTCTTGGACGTTTGATTGATGATGGTAAAAAACTTATTATTAACTGGCATTTTGAGGAAGGTGATGATGATATTCTTGAACGTGGTGAGTATTATGCATCTATCCTGAAGACTACTTTCAATTTCATTGAATCCTAAATTCTTTTTTTGTATTTGAGTTTTTTTTATCTGAAAGATGAAATCATGTTTATTTGCAGGATTTTATAAATATCCATGCTGTGAGTTTTTGTTTTATAGACATTGGGATAATCTTTTCTGCATAAAAACTTACTTTGCTTAAAAAGCCAGGAATAATAATAAACTTTTTACGAAGCATTCTTTTAATAGAGACAGCTGCAACCCTTTGTGGTGGTAAAGCTGACCATTTTCCAATTTTCCCCTGCTGAAGTGTTCTTGTTATTACATCAGAATTTGTAATTACCGGACCGGGACACAAAATACTGACATTAATGTTAAATGGCCGTAATTCTTCACGTAGTGCTCTGGAAAAAGAAAAGACAAAGATTTTAGTTGCAGAATACACTGTTTTATAAGGCATTGGGTAGAATGATGCAATACTACCCAGGTTAAGGATATGGGATGGAGAATTATTTTTCAGATCAGGCAGGAACAACCGGGTTAATGATACTACTGAATATACATTGAGATCGATCATTTGCATGTAGAACCCTGAAGATTGATTTTCAAAGCGGCCAACACAACCAAAACCTGCATTATTAATTAGTGTATTCACCTTTAATTTGTTCTCAATACACCAGTTATGAATTATTTCCGGTGCTTTTCTATCTGTAAGATTAATGGTTTTATAACTTGACTTAATTTTATATTTTTCGGTAAGTTCAGTTGATAATTCTTCAAGATTTTCATTCGGAAGTGAGATAAGTGCCAGATTCATGCCATTTTTGGCACACTCGATTGCAAATGCTTTGCCAATTCCTTTGCTTGCCCCGGTAATTAATACATAGTAATTATTTTCCATGACTTTAATAAAAAGTGTCTAAAGTGACTAAAGTTATAAATGACTAAAGTTTAAGAATTGTGAATCGTGAAACCTACTCAACTTATTTTGTTAAATATAAACTATTCTTTTAACCATTCGAGGGTTTTATTAATACCTTCAGGTAATGGTGTTATCTGATACCCCAACTCATTTTTTGCTTTATTGCTTGAAATAGCCCACGAATGATAGTATTTTTTTACCCAGACAGGTGTAATTATCGGTGGTTTGCCGGTAAGCTCAGCTAAATATAGTTGAATTCTTGAAATAAACATTATTATTTTCAAAGGGATTTTAATCATAAACCTATTTTTCCCAAGTACTTTACCAAGAGTTTTAAAAAATTCATTATAAGATAAATTCTGACCTCCGATAATATATCTCTCTCCAGATTTTCCTTTCTTCATTGCCAGAATTAATCCATCTAACACATCGTCTATAAATACATAGTTACCAATACTCTGCCCATTACCGGGTATCAGGCGCCATAATCCTTTACTATAAAGCTTTATTAGTTTAGTAACACTGTTACTTACTGTAAGCTCACCCGGACCATATAGCCTGGAAGGAAGAACAATTACTACCTGAGTCTGTTTTTTCGGTAATTGCCAGACCTTTTCTTCCATTAATATCTTTGTTTTTTCATACTCGGTAAAAGGGAGATTGTTACTGCCTGAATTTTCTGTAACAAGATCTTTTTCAGAAGGTCCTAACACTCCTGCAGTTGAGGTAATTACAACTTTCCTTACATCTGCTTTTATTGCAGCTATAAGAACATTTAGAGTACCCTGAACATTAATTTTATAATAAGTGTCCTGCTGTTTTGCCCATGGTCTTGCAAATGCAGCCAGGTGATATACTTCTTCACAACCTTTCATTCCCTGGTAAAGTGAATTTGTATCTAGAAGATCACCATCTTTAAAGAAAACATTTTCGAAATTTATTTTTTTTGATTTTTCCGGGTTCCTGATTAAAGCATGTACAGTATTCCCATCTTCAATCAGCCTTTTTGTCAGATTTGAACCAATAAATCCTGTTGCTCCTGTAATATATATTTTCATTAATTATCGTTTGTTTTTTACATCAGATTACCAGTTTTTTGCTGTCTGAATAAAGCAAAATATTCGCAAGAAAGTGCCAGACACAAATGAGCAAAAAAAGCAATCCAGATATTCCCGTATTCAATTGTGAGTAAGCACAAAACAATACCAAGGGGGATTGCTCCGATTACCTCCTGTACGCCTTTATAAAAATGAGTAGCTGAATACAGAATTGTGTTAATGATTATTGCTGCTACAATTCCTAAATGATTTGCAAGCGGGAATAGTAGTAATCCCCTGAACATAAATTCATAAGCAAAAAGATAACCTGCCCAGCTCAGGGTATTGATCAGGACAAGATTAAAATTCCATGATTTTTTTTGTATCTGAGGATAGTTTCTTAAACTTTTAGGGTTGCGGATAAGAAAGAAATTCATTGAAACTAGCAGCATTCCCAGGATTACAATCCATATTAATGAACCGGCAAACCTGTCCATATTTATGCCAAGCTGAGATATTGTATAGCCGGGGAGTGTCCAAAGAAATGAAACAGGTATTATTCCGAATAAAATTATACCACAAAGTCTGATTAATATAACCGGACGAACATTTTTCGCTTTTTCACTTTTCTTGTTCACATGAATTATTAAAAACAAAGCAAGCGATGAAAATAAAACATACAAAATGGGAATGATTACATTTCGTGAAAAAAGATCTCCTGTGTTTATTGGATCCATATTAATTTCTGGTTTTTATTAGAACATAACTTCAAAAATATATAATTCAACGAATTAAAATACAATATTTTGACTTTATTTCAAAACAGAACACAGATGACACGGATTTAACGGATTTTCACTGATTTATTATCATTTTATCCGTGATTATCTGTCGTATCTGTGCCATTCGTGTTCCATTTTCACTCATTTTTAAGTAATTAGTGACTTGGATTAATTAGTTGCAATTTTTGGTTTACAATAAATCTTTAAATTATTTCAATTTGCCGGCAAAAAGATTGTAATTTTGTGCGTTTAAAAAAAATGAATATGACAGGCAACAAAATGGTTAATGAGCTAAATGCCAGATTCCGGAATTCTTCACCCGAGGAAGTAATTGGATACTTCCTAAAAGATTTTGATGGTAAAACGGCATTTGGTACAAGTTTAGGAGCAGAAGACCAGGTATTAACAAAAATGATTGCTGATATCGATCCCGATACATTTATTTTTACTCTCGATACGGGAAGGTTATTCAATGAAGTATATAGTTTGATCAGTAAAACCATGAAGACCTATTCCGTTAAGATAAATGTATTTTTTCCTGATGCAGAAAAAGTAGAAAAGATGGTTAATGAATTTGGGATAAACTTGTTTTATGACAGTGTTGAGAAAAGGGAGCTTTGCTGTAATATCAGGAAAGTTGAACCATCAAAAAGAGCTTTTTCGGATGTTGATGCATGGATTTGTGGAATACGTAGAAACCAGTCGGTTTCACGTTATGCAACACAAGTTGTGGAATGGGATGATCAGAACAATCTTATCAAAGTAAATCCGGTTTATAAATGGACAGAAAAGCAGGTTTGGGAATATATAAAAAAGTTTAGTATCCCTTATAACCAATTGCATGATAATGGATACTCAAGTATCTCATGTCAGCCATGTACCAGAGCTATAAAACCTGGAGAGGATGTGAGAGCGGGTAGATGGTGGTGGGAAGAACCTGAGAAAAAGGAATGTGGATTGCATAAACATCATGAAGAATAATTTGAATACCGAAATATGGCTACTGTGTGTTCATTATCCCAATAACTTTTTTGTGACTCAGAATATTTGCCAATATCTGCAGGATAATTTCACTATCCATATCTGATAAAAATTTTGTTAGCTTATTTTCTCTTTCCTGTTTGTCTTTTATTTTGCTGATCTTTTTCAAATTTTTGAATTGAGATACTTTCAGTTCATTCTCAAGGCTTTCCAATAATACTTCAAATGGGAGAGATTCGGGTTTAGTACCTTCCTTTATATTGTTGGGCGTTCCTAAAGTTTCTAGTTCACTGATGCATGCTTCAAGAATCTCTTTTCCATATTTTTTTGATGCATCATAGCCGCTTGTATGTCCCAGGGTATCGCGTAATGACCAGCTGCTAAGATCCTGATGAATATTATTGATTTTAGTGATTTTTGATGAATCGTACCCAAAAACTCTTTCAAGAATCAGAATAGCGGACATCTTCCATGCTTCCAGATCAAAGTCTTTATCATCAAGTTTTTCTATTTGCTTTTTTATCAATCCAATTTCCTTTTCTTTCATTTTGTGTTTGATTTGAATATTTTTCAGTACTTGTTATCGTTAATGATAGAAAACATCCTTTTTAGCTTTAATAAAATTACAGTTTTTTATTCAAAATCCGAAACTGAAACAAATAAAATTTGAATTTAATTATTAAGATTATGCGGAATAGAATTTGCGGTGTTTTTTAAAATCTTCTTTTCTGCTTTGTATGCTCATTATGGAAAAATATACAAATAATCCTCCGATTATTATCAGGGAAACACCTGCAATAACAGAACTAAGAGTATAACCTTCTTCGAAATCTTTCTGAAGATGCAATCCAAATATTGCAGCAAAAATTATAAATAAACCAATAGCCAGTGCAAAATAATCATAAATTGAATAAAGCAGATTTGCAGTTTTGTATAGTTTTGATTTTTTGTATTTTTCAAATTGTTTCTGTGCCTGGTATGCAGCATATTTCCTTGCTTTTTCTTTTTCTTTTTCAACCCAGTCACGATGTCTTTCTTCTGTGGTTTTTTTCGATTTGAATCCGGGTTGGTTATAGTGTTTCATCAAAAACTCATATGCTTCATTCACTAGAATAAAATTTTCCTGTGCTCCGGAATCTTTATTCAGATCAGGATGAAACTTTTTCGCTTTTTTCCTAAAAGCCTTTTTAATTTCAAGAATTCCAGAATCCCTGGAAACTTCAAGTATGTTTAAATATTGATGTAACATTGATTATCTTTTTCAGGATGCAAGATAAGAACATAGCTTAACAAAGTAATTAAAAAAGTAAATACTATTCTAATAAAATAGGCTAAGGCTAAGGATGGGGGTGTGGGTGTCTTAGCCTTTTTATAAATCTTTCATATTTGTTATATTGTAGATTATTTGAAAATTGCATTAAATGGAAAAGGTATTGCATATTGGCAGGCTTCCAATTAAATTATGGTTGAACGAGATTGAAGATGGAGCCATGAAACAGGTGATAAACCTGGCAAATCTACCTTTTGCTTTCAAACATATTGTAATTATGCCTGATTGTCACCAGGGTTATGGTATGCCTATTGGTGGTGTGCTGGCTACGAAAGGAGTTATTATTCCTAATGCAGTTGGTGTTGATATAGGTTGCGGAATGTCTGCTGTTCGAACTTCATTGAATGATATTAACATGAACAGGCTGCGCACAATTATGTATGGTATCAGGAATCTTGTACCCCTGGGATTCAACCACCACAAAAAAGCCAGGGATTCTGAACGTATGCCAGAAGGAAGATCCATAAAAATTGATGATTTACCGGTTGTTTCACGCGAATATAATAGCGCTCTTTACCAATTGGGAACACTGGGTGGCGGGAACCATTTTATTGAAATTCAGAAAGGTTCAGACGGTTTTATTTGGTTAATGGTACATTCAGGTAGTCGTAATATTGGAAAACAGGTGGCTGACCATTATAATAAACTGGCAGTGAAGCTTAACAATAAATGGGGTAAATATGAATACAGGAAATGGCAACTGGCATACCTGCCTGAAAATAGTGATGAGGGAATTATGTACTGGAATGAGATGCAGTTTTGTATCGATTTTGCATTTGCAAACAGGCAATTAATGATTGATAATATTTTGTCAGTTTTCACGAATGAGTTCGGGGAAAAAATTAAGTTTGCTCCTTTGATCAATATTGCCCATAATTATGCTTCACATGAAGAGCACTTTGGCGAACAGGTTATTATTCATCGTAAAGGAGCTACACAGGCAAAAAAAGGTCAAACTGGTATTATCCCGGGTTCGCAAGGCACAAATAGTTATATTGTTCATGGTAAAGGAAACAAGGATAGTTTTGAAAGTTGTTCACATGGTGCAGGAAGAGTTATGGGACGAAAACAGGCACAAAGAAGTCTGAATCTTTCAAAAGAGATCAAAGACCTGGATAAAAAGAATATACTTCATTCAATACAGTCAAAAAAAGATCTCGATGAAGCCCCTTCAGCTTATAAGGACATAAAGGAGGTTATGAGAAACCAATCTGATCTGGTGGAAATAATAGTTGAGTTAACACCAATGGCAGTGATAAAAGGATAATTGAAATGGTACCTGCATATATAAATATTATGTCACAGTATTATCCTTGTGGTAAAGCATATAAACATCAGGAACTTAGCAGGAGCATAACATCCGAAGAATATTACCAGGCTCTTATAAAAGCAAAAGAGGCCGGTATTACAAGATTGGATAATCTTAATTTTAAATAGGATAATAAATACTGAATTTCAAATATAAAAACAGATAAATCTATGAAAGACAAAATACGTGTAGGTTTAGCCTCTTATGGAATGTCGGGCAAGGTTTTTCATGCACCATTTATGGAAGCAAATCCGGGTTATATTCTTAAAACAGTTTTGGAAAGAACGCAAAAAGGATCGAAAGAGAAGTATCCGGCGGTGAATATTGTTAAAAGTTACGAGGAGCTTCTATCAGACAAAAAAATTGATCTTGTTGTTGTAAATACTCCCGACCATACACACTACGAATTAGCAAAAACAGCTTTGAATTCCGGTAAACATGTTATTGTTGAAAAGCCTTTTGTTGTCAAATCTTCGGATGGAGAGGAGCTTATTAAAATTGCTGAAGAAAAAAATCTTGTACTTAGTGTTTTTCAAAATCGCAGATGGGATAGTGATTTCTTAACAGTGAAAAAAGTTATTAATGAGGGTTTATTAGGCAGATTAGTGGAGTATGAAGCCCATTTCGACCGGTATAGAAATTTCATAAAAGAGAATACGTGGAAGGAAGAAGAGGAAAAAGGTACGGGAGTATTATATAACCTGGGTTCGCATTTAATTGATCAGGCACTTGTCCTGTTTGGTTTGCCTGAACTGGTTAATGCAAACATTCGTACATTTCGTGATGGAGGGAAAGTAAATGACTATTTTGATATTCGTTTTGAATACCCGAATTTCAGGGCAATATTAAGGTCATCATATTTGGTTCGCGAACAGGGACCAGGATACATTTTAAATGGAACCAACGGATCGTTTGTGAAATATGGTACCGATCCGCAAGAGGAACTGTTGAATAAAGGCGTTCGGCTGGTGGGTGATGAGTGGGCAAAAGAAAAGGTGGAATTTTGGGGATTGCTTAATACATCTATTAATGATAAAGATGTAAGGAAAAGAATTAAAACCCTGCCTGGAAATTATAACCGGTTTTATAATAATGTATATAAAGCAATCAGGGGAGATGAAGAGTTGGCTGTAAAACCAGGTGAGGCTTTAGATGTTATCAGAATTATTGAAATGGCAATAAAGAGTAACCTGGAGGGGAGGAGTATAAAAGTAAAAAGTAAGAAGTAAAAAGTAGAAAGTAAAAAATAAAGAGTTATTATTTATAAGCTAAACATCATATCTTAACCCGTAACTCTAAAAACGTAACACGTAACTCTTTAACTACTTTTTATATTCATTAATTATTTTCTCAATATCACTCATTCTAAAACCATATTCTCTCCTTAGGACTCCAAGACTTTGATTATCCGAAACAGTTTCCGGGATATTTAGTTTTTTCTTAATATAATTTGATGGAACATCATTGGCTAAAGATACTTCCCCGATGGTCATATAACCCCTGATCTCAATTTCCCTGTTAGAACGATTATGCATTTCATGGGGTTCTTCAGCATCTTGTAATGTGTCTTTGCTATTATCTTTTACTACCTCTATTTTAGTATCATTTATTTCTGTATTGATATTGTCATCTTTTACAACAGTTTTATTTTCAGGTATATTCGTTATTTCTGTTTCCGGTATTTTTTTTTCATCTGTTACCTGTCGTCCATGCCCTTGTATAATTTCACCCATTTCAGGTTTCACAAAAAAGGCAAAGAGAAAAAGAATAGCACTGATAAAAACGAATACTACTGTAATCAGTTTACGTGTTGATTTATTAGTGATTAGTTTACTAAATAAACCTACTATCAACTTCCAGTGTAAAATAATATGTAACAAAAGCAATCCCAATAAAACTAATGCAATAACAAGATGAACAGTGCCCCATTGATGCCTGTCCATATTAAGAACATAAATTTCGACATTTTTTCCATACTTAATCCATCTGTCCTGTCCGGGAATTAGTACTACTTTCATTAAGAATCCTATTCCTGCAATAGCTGCCATGCAGAGAAACATTAACGAATCGATTAAAAAGTTAATTTTTGACTTGGACATAATTCATATTTTTTGTTAAAGATAATTATTATTTTGGGTTCATCCGGAAATGAATTGGTAAATGGAAAAATGGAATATTTTTGCATTATCCTGGGGAACCAATAATTAATACCTGGAGGAATCAGTATGGAAAATAACAATTGTGAGAATTGCGGTTTTCGTGCAAAATATGACAATAATCCAAAATCATTTTTAGGTTGGTTATGGAGATGGCATGCTACCTGGTGTCCAGGCTGGAAAGGATATATTAAATCTCTTCCTGATAAAGATAGAATTAAATTGGCTGACAGATATAATTTGACTAAATTTAAATAATCCTAACTAATCAGTACTTATACTTCGGCTAATCGCTCAGGATGAAAAGTGAACAATACTTCGACTGTGCTCAGCATAAAAAGTTGAGAAGAGAAGAAGTTTAAATCTTAAATGTAGCTTCATCCCCTGTGAGAAAGAAAGGTTGCAGCGTATGTGTCATCTTCAGTGAACTTATGCCTTACTGGTATAATCATGCATTTGATGAAAAGTACGGTGCATTCTATTTAAATTTATCCCGTGACTGGTAGCCGGAACCTCCCTGGGACAAAATGCCGGCGATGATCAGTCGCCAGATTTTCAGCTTCTCTACAGCCTATCTTCTTTCAGGAGACGAAAAATATCTGGAGGTTGCCCGGGAGGCAACGGACTATTTGCTTAAATATGGCTGGGACCAGAAATATGGAGGCTGGTTCGGCAGTATCTCTCAAGCCGGCGAGCCGAAGGAAACCGGCAAAAGTGCGTCAATACAGATTTATTGCAACGTTGGACTTACACAATATTATTTTGTTACCGGGGATGAACGCGCTTTATCTCACGTCATGAAATCTGTAGAAATCCACAAAACATACTCCCACGATAAAGAGTTTGATGGCTATTATATGAAGCTAAACCGGGATTTGAGCGTTAGTGATTCTTACAAAGCCAAACATTCACATTATGGTCAGGGTTCACTAATGCCAAATCTTATTCTTGCAACTCAGGATCCAGGAGTAATAAACTTTGCGAAGCATCTGGCAGATTTAAGCATCGAGCGGATGATAGATACTGTAAATAGCTGGATATTAGGATACCCCAATGGATTTGACCGGGAGTGGAATTATGTCCCATATTTAGTGGATGGAAAAGAAAGCATATATACGGGAGCATGTTCAACTGCCGCGTTGTTCTTTTTGCGTCTATATCATTTAACCGGAAAAGAAAGTTATTTGAAGCATGGCAAGGCTTTGGGAGACAAACTTTGTAGCTACGGATGGGATAAAGAACGGGGAGGATGGCTGTATGCTGTAGATAAAGTGCCGCCTTATCATCCTGCAGACTCGCAAAAAATATATTGGTGGATTCAGATTTATGATGCATTTCTGCAACTTCAGCTTTACCATGCTACCAACGAAGAACAATATCTGGAAAACTTCCGAAAGACCGAGTTTTTTTATGATCGCTATTTCAGGGATAGTAAATATGGCGGTGTATTCTTAGGAGTTACTCCTGACGGATCGTTCTTGGGAAAAGGCGAAAAAGCAGGGTCATGGCATACGTCATACCACGAAATTGAGCACGGATTTCTCAATTATCTCTTCCTCAATCTCTTTGTAAATAAAAAGCCAGTGGTGCTCTATTTCGAATTAGATGGTCCGAAGAAACATTTCGTTTCACCTGTAGACGATCCGAAAGTGCAGATTACCGGCGTGCAAATAAATGCCAAGCCCTGGACTAAATTTGACGCCCGGGAACGCAGCATTACATTGCCTGCGGGCAAAAACCTAAAGGTAGAGGTCATTTTAAGTAAATAAATAACCTGGTGAGATATCGCTTTACGAGTGATCGGTATTAATTGCGATTGCCATCCTTAAAAATAGTTGATTTAAGCTCTGTAATAAAATCATCCGTCAAAGAAGAACCGGAAAAGAAAACCACTCCATCAGCGCCTGTTTCTATCGAAATTTTCACTTCCTGTGCAACTCCTTCCGGAGTATTCTTATTATGAGAAGAATGGCAGGCGATTCCGGGAAAGACCAGACAATTTCCGTTTGCAGCTTTCACAACTATCTTTCACATATTGTCTGAATAATTCCAAATCGTTTGTATAGAGCATAGGACAAACAAAATCGATGATGCCTTCCTCTGCCCATTGTACCCAGTCCTGTGCAATTAAGATTTCAGCGGATCTATGATTGGGAAAAACATCTGCCCCAAGAACGACATTTTTACCTGATTGTTCGATGATTTTCTTTATTTCCCTAACGAGGGTGGTTACATGTTTAGCATTCCACTTGATCCATTCGCACCAGACCATACTTCCACAATCATGAGCTACTTCTATTGGAGAATAACCAAATTCCTTTTTGAAAGCATCGCAAGTAGCTTTGTCATAGCTGAACCGCTGGTTTACCGGAAAACGAATATAATCCAGATGGATACCGTCAATATCATATTCCAACGCTTCAGATACCTGACTGATAAGATATTTTTTCACTCCCGGAATAGCAATATTAAGATTGGGATATATTTCTCCTTTCATACCCCGGATCAGCCATTCCGGATTTTCTTTTATTTCTCCTTCAAGCTTAACCCGGTGTCCGGGGCAAAAGATAGAATGTACCTTGATGTTCCTTTTATGAGCTTCTTCCAGCAAAACCTCAAGGAAGTCCCATTCTTTTTTATGTTGGAATATCATGCTGGAAAAACAATAAAGGTTGTTGATACTAATTTCGGCATAATTATCCAGCATTTCTTGCATCTGGGGTATGGCTTCGTTTTTCTCCTGGCTAAACATAGAGGAATGTATCCAGACAGCTCTGTTTTTTTCCCGGTTTTCACTCTGTGAAAAAAGAGTGAAAGGAATAATTGCAAGGATAATAATGATTATCCCGGTAATTTTTTTTAGTTTTTTCATTATACTATATGTTTTTTGCAGATTTAAATTTCGCTATACTTTTGATAGTAGCAATTCTGCCATTTTCAACTAATTGTTTTGCTTTATAAAAATCAAATGTACTACAAATATTTTTTGAGGGTACCTCTATTAACTACTCTTTTCCAATAGCACGTATTAACGAACCATTTATGCTGTTTTCCACAAATCCAAACACGTGCTCGACTCTTGCACGTGTTCTGGACTTCTCCTTATTGTTGGCTTTTTGTTATTCGATTAAGGGTTTATTGCGTTAGCCTTTCTCGTTTATTCTGTTGATGACTTTTTTCTTTTTGTAAACCATTTACTGATCTTCCCCTGTATAAGCGTTATCAGCAAAAAGCAAAAAACCTACCTGATAAAAAAAAAAATTATATTTGTTGTTTGATTTCTACGTTAGATTCCTAAGAGGAAGGAAGCTGTACTTCTGCAATTTTTTATAAACATAGGAGAAAATATATGTCTTTAGTTGAATTAAAACAAGTTACAAAGGATTATCAAATAGGGGAGATGTCTGTCCGGGCGTTGAAAAATATTGAATTGAATATTGAGAAACAGTCATTTGTATCTTTTGTAGGTCCGTCAGGCAGTGGCAAAACAACATTGCTTAATCTTATTGGCTGCATTGATAAGCCTTCATCCGGGGAAGTATTTGTAAACGGTACAGCGGTAAATAGTTTTTCAAATAAAGAAGCAGCTCAGTTTCGGGGTCAACATCTCGGATTTATCTTCCAGAATTTCAATTTACTGCCTGTGTTGACTACTTATGAAAACGTAGAATATCCTCTTATCATGGTGCAAAATATTCCAGCCAATAAACGTAAGGAAAGCATTATGTATTACCTGGAAGCAGTCGGAATGACTGATCAAAAAGACAAATATCCTTCTCAGCTTTCAGGCGGACAAAAACAAAGAGTTGCTGTAGCCCGTGCGCTGGTTACTGATCCTAAATTGGTGCTGGCGGACGAGCCTACTGCTAATCTAGACCATGCTGCAGCTTTTAAAGTCATTGAACTGATGAGGCAAATGCAGCAAAACTTAGAGACAACTTTTATTTTTTCAACTCATGATCCCAAGATCGTCAAAGAAGCTGAAATAATTTATACACTTGAAGACGGAAAACTTGTTACCAAGTAAGTCGTTGCTTCAATAAAAAAATACTCGAATAATAAACTTGTGATACAAAAAAATGAAAAATATTTTTAAAATAGCATTTAGGAATTTGCTTCGGTATAAAAGGCGTACTCTGATGACTTCAATGCTAATTATTATAGGGGTCGTTATGGTGATTGTTTTTTCCGGAGTATCTGTTTCATTTAAAAGTATGATGATTGGGTCTATTACTGATTCAATGCTGGGGCATTTACAAATTCATAAAAAAGGATATGTAAGCTCCATTGATAATCTGCCTCTGCATTTAAACATTAATGAAAAAGGCATTAAACAACTTGAGAGCATTCTTAAAAAACATAACGATGCTGTTGATGCTTTTTCTTATCGGATAAAATTTGGTGCGATGCTCAGTAACTTTCAGGAAACAACCAATATCCGTTTGACAGCAGTTCAACCTCAGATGGAAAATGCTGCATGTCCCAGGTTGGTAGAAAGAATAAACGGAGATATTCCAAATCCTGACAAATTTATTGAACAGGGCAAAATAATTATACCTGAAAATCTCGCCATTGGGCTAAAGCTCAAAGCTGGAGATGAGGTTGTTCTTGTTGCCAATAATAAGGATGGTTCTGTTAATGGTTTGAGTCTGAAGGTTGCTAACACTATTGAAGGTCTGCTGGGGCCTTCAGGCCGTGATGGCTTCGTGCATATTGACGATGCTAAAACCTTATTGCGGATTAATGGTAACGAGATAAATGAAGTGGCTATTCGTCTGAAAAATCCCGACAATCTGAACGGAATGAATAAGTTACTTGCTGAGGAATTATCTCAATTTGTAAACAAGCAGAATAAGCCTGTTTTTGAAATACATACCTGGGCTGATCTGTCCCCATTTTCAACAATTGCTGCTATTGTTGATTTGCTGATCATTACAATCAAAATTGTTCTTATTGCTATTGTACTCATAAGTATCTTAAATGTTATGATGATGTCGGTGTACGAACGTGTCAGTGAGATTGGAACCATCTCGGCAATTGGTACATTACCATCGAAAATATTGTGGCTTTTCATGGCAGAAGGTTTTTCACTGGCAGTAATCAGCACAATTATTGGAAATATTATTGGTGTGTTGGCTTTGCTTTTGATTAATATCGCCAAGTTCCATTTTTCTTTTGGCAGGATGAAGAATATTCTTTTGGAGACATCAATCGCTCCGTCAGAATTAATTTCGGTCTCTTTGATTGTTATATTTATCGCTGTTATTTCCAGTTTGCAACCGGCGCTTAAAGCATCCAGGATGCAGCCTGTTGATGCTTTACGACATGTATAAAATAAGTAAAAAATGAAAGAAAACTTAAAAATCTTTTTCCTGGTATTATTTTTTAGTGCCTTCTTTTTGCAAGGCCAACAATGTCTGTCTATTACACTCAATTCAGATGTGGACAATTCAAAATCTCCAAATAAAATTGCAATAGCAGCAGATGGTGATAGCGTAACTTCTGAGATAAGTATTAGGGCAGGCAGGGCACCGTACTATCTTATTTTTGATAAGAAAGGAGTTTTCTTAAAAGCCATTAAAAATCCCTCTTTGATGCAAGGAAGTGGTGCCAGTTCAGTAGTCGTGAATCTTCTTGTAATAGAGTCTGTTAAAACTGTAATTGCCGGTAAGTTTGGTGATAAAATGAAAAAACAATTAGAGGCGAATAAGATAAATTATCATGAACGTACAGGTATAATAAAGGAAATAGTTGATACGATCGTAAAAAATAAACGTAGTAAAGATGAATAAAAATAAATTATCCCTCATTCCGATATTCTTTTTCGTTTCATGTGTAATTTGGGCGCAAGAGGGTACCACAAAAAACACCAAAGGCAATGAAATTCTAAAAAAAGCGGATGAAAATCTTATGCCAGATTCTTTTGAATCTTACCGTAAGCTTATAAACGAAGAGCCCGATGGCAGTAAAAAGGAATTTATTTTTTTTACGGTCAAAAAAGGCAAAGACAAAGTAGCCATGTTATACATCTCACCGGCCAGTGAAAAGGGACGTGCTACATTGCGTTTGGGGGATAATATGTGGCTCTATATTCCCAATGTTGGAAGACCGATCAGGATAACAAGCATGCAGTCGGTTATTGGAGGCGTTTTCAATAATTCCGATATTATGCGACTCGATTATTCCGTTGAATATGAAGCGACCATATTAGAACAGACCCCATCAGAGTATGTTTTAGATCTGAAAGCAAAGACCCGAATTGTAGCTTATGACAAATTGAAAATGTGGGTTGATAAAAAGAATATTATGGTAACAAAGGTTGAATGTTATGCCGCATCGGGTACGTTAATAAAAACATTAGAATTCAAAAATGTAAAGAATTTTGGGGACGGAATCATGCGACCCGCGGTTATTGAGACGAGCAGCCCTTTGTATAGAGGCTATCGCTCATTGATGATTTATTCCAGTATGAAACACAGAAAGATTCCGGATGAAGTGTTTACTCTTGAATACTTATCGAGATTAGGTGAATTAAGATGAGAATTTTACTAAAAATTCTTTGGGTGGTGCTTTTTACTCATGTCTTTACCAGCGGGTTTTCGCAAGAGTACGATTTCGACATTCCTGAAGAAGAAGAAGCTAAAATTGAATTTAATGGCAATCTCGATGTGAAATTGGGTATCCTGCAAACTCGAAAATCGTCTCCATTTTTCGGATTGCAGTTCTATAATGTTTCTGAAAAAAAGGATTATCTCTCCCAAAACAGGCTTGATTTTTATCTGAACGGTGAATATCGCCATAAGAAAGTTGGCTTTTTTATGAAGACCTTTACCCAGTATGCCAAAGAGGAGCCTCTTTCGCCATCTTTTTTTGAATTATATGGTAGTTTAAATCTTTCGCCACGTTTGAGTATGAGCATCGGAAAACGCCGCTTTAACTGGGGAAAAGGATATGCATTTAATCCCGTTGGCTATGTTAATGCTGAAAAAGATCCTGAAAATCCCGACCTGGCTTTAGCGGGTAAGACATCCGTTTATATCAATTATAACAAAAGTTTAACATCCGGTTCACTACAGAATTTTTCTGTGGCAGCTATCCTGTTACCGCCTGAAGCTGAGATAAATCAAAGATTTGCATCTACCGATGAATTTGGTGCAGCATTTAAGCTCTATTTCCTCCTGAAAAACGTTGATATTGATCTTATGGCAGCTTTTAGAAAGAATGAACCTCAGCGTTTTGGGGTGGACTTTTCAGCCAATCTGCAGGAAAACATGGAAATTCATTCTGAGATTAGTTATGCGCATGGAAAAAACAAATACCTAATTATTGATGATTTAGTTTCTCATCAAAAAATTGACGGTGTTTCTTTTCTGTTGGGACTGCGTTATCTTAATCGGTTCAATACAACACTCATTGTTGAATATTACCATAACAACAGCGGTCTGTCAAAAAATGAGTTTACTTCATACGTAAACTATTTGCAAAGTAGTTTAGATAGTAACATTCCTGATATTATTAACCCTGCAATATTTAATATGTCCACTACTTTTCACTCAAAAACTTTAATGCAGGATTATCTCTATATGAAAATAATTCAACCCGAACCTTTTTCCTGGCTTTATTCTTCAATTTCAATGTTTACTATTTATAATCTGGCTGACAAAAGTTTTCTTTTTTCTCCTCAACTAAGTTACAAGCCATTAACAAATTTCGAAGTTTTGCTCTGGCCGGTTTTTTTCTATGGTAATAACCATGCTGAATATGGCAGCAAGCAATTTAAAAGGAAAGTAGAAATATGGATGCGTTTTTATTTTTGAAACTATCTTTTTTTGCTATATGCTTCCTTTAACCGGGCCAGATTTTTTTTAAATATATCACTATCATAATTCGGATTGAATTCCGGATTATCGGTCATTTCACCAGTTTCATAATTGAAATATCCTTTTACAAATTTGTTGGATAAAGCATAAACTACGTCGTTATTTTCATCATGGAATGGAAGAACTTCAGTTAATATTTGTTCAACAAAAGCTTCGGGAGGTGAGATTTTCTTTAATTCTTCGGTATAGTAATTATAGATTTCAGTTGAAATTGAAAGGATCAAAACATTTTTACCGAAATACTTACTTCGGCTGTGTTTATAAATCAGATCCAACCTATCCAGGGTGATTTTATATGCAGTTTTATAGAAGGAATATCTGAACTGAAATCCTTCTTTAAGAACTTTATCTGCAATAGTTTTTTCCTGGGTATAATGTAAAAATAACTTTTTGTCTTTTGTATCTTTAAAGATGTAGTTCAGGATATTATCATTAAAAAACTTATCTTTTGTAACAATTTTTGTTAGTTCTACTATCTGAAGTTTAGACAGAATATTTGATAATTCTTCTTTTTTTATTTCCGGATCCTGGATATGTAATTTATCAAAAATTAGCTGGATATAATTGTCCTTTTTCTTTAACTGTAGATAGAGATATCCTATAATTATAATAAGAATAATGAAAAGTCCCAGTACAAGATATGAGAAAATCACAGAATCTAAGAGACTTGAAATTGAAAATATATTTCTCATTTTTAGTCTGTTTTAGTTAAAATCAACCAATTTTCAATATGATTAATAAATTTTGAATTCGATTGGCTTATCTTTTAGTACGAACTTATCATGAAGCGAAATTAGCAAAAGAACAGAAGATAGACAAAAAAATAAATGTGTGTGAAAACGATACTAAACTATTCCGGCAAATCCCATAAAAGCCATGGCAAGCAATCCGGCTACAATAAAAGCAATAGGCACACCTCTCATTGGCTTCGGAATATCCATTAATTCAAGTTGTTCCCGGATACCGGAAAAAAGTAATAGTGCCATGCCGAACCCTATGGCGTTTGCAATTGAAAAAACAAAATCCAAACAGTATATATGAAAAAATTTGTTTGATTTTTGATTCATTAGAATTTGAGATTTATTTATTCATAAAATGTAATTATTTAGCAGGTTATTTCTCCAGTAATAAAATTATGTTCCTCAAAGGTAGTGCATAATTCAGAAAAAACATTCTGATTATATTTTCTGGCGGTTGAAACAAACCCTTCAATCCGGGCATAGATTTCTGCACCGGTAAAAGTACGAAAGCAGTTTGATATATTTTTGCGTGAGCAGCTAAATAGTTACAGAAAAACTTGATATGCTATGTTTTTTTTATCTTTATCTTTTTATTTTCCCCTTTCTGATTAATTTGTGAATTAATCAGGTTAGATGCAGAAATAACTTTTTTAAACATAAGATTAAATACAATGAAAATTACGATTGGCGAAAAAGAGTTTTTCCCTAAAGTTGGAAAAATAGAATTCGAATGCAGGGATTCAAAAAATCCTTTGGCATTTAAATGGTACAATGAATCGGAAGTAGTTGCCGGAAAATCCATGAAAGAACATTTCAGGTTTGCCATGGCTTATTGGCATACACTGTGTGGAACTGGTGGTGATCCATTTGGCCCAGGCACTAAGATATTCCCATGGGATAAAGCAAATGATATTATGCAATGTAATAAATATCGTATGGACGCTGCATTTGAGTTTTTAACCAAAATTGGGATTCCTCATTGGTGTTTTCATGATACAGATGTGGCAGGGGACGGATCTGTTCAGGAAATTGAAGAACGATTACATAAAATGGTTGACTATGCAACTGAGAAACAAAATGAATCAGGCGCAAAATTGCTTTGGGGAACTGCAAATATTTTTTCAAATCCAAGATATATGAATGGCGCTTCCACAAATCCTGACTTTGATGTTTTAACACATGCTGCAACTCAGGTAAAGAATGCCATTGATGCTACAATTGCCCTGGGTGGTGAAAATTACGTGTTTTGGGGAGGGCGTGAAGGTTATATGTCATTACTCAATACAAATACAAAACGTGAGAAAGAGCACTTGGCAATGTTTTTAACCATGGCCAGGGATTATGGACGCCAACAGGGTTTTACCGGAACATTTCTGATTGAACCGAAACCGATGGAACCAACAAAACACCAATATGACTTTGATGCTGAAACTGTTATCGGATTTCTTCGTCACTTTAATCTGCATAACGATTTTAAACTGAACATTGAAGTAAATCATGCCACACTTGCGCAGCACACTTTTCAACATGAATTACAAATGGCTGTCGATGCGGGTTTGTTGGGCAGTATCGATGCAAATCGCGGTGATTATCAAAACGGATGGGATACCGATCAGTTTCCAATAAATATTACAGAAACAGTTGAAGCTATGCTGGTCATTCTGGAAGCGGGTGGTTTTACTACGGGAGGAGTAAATTTTGATGCAAAACTTCGCAGGAATTCTACCGACCCGGAAGATATATTTATCGCACATATTGCCGCTATGGACGTTTTTGCACGTGCCCTAATCATATCTGATAAAATACTTACCGGTTCTGATTATAAAAAATGGCGTACAGTCCGTTACACCTCGTTCGACTCAGGAAAAGGAGCTGAATTTGAAGCCGGGAAACTCACTTTCAAGAATCTGTATGAATATGCAAAAACAACCGGCGAACTGAAACAGATCAGTGGGAAACAAGAACTTTATGAACAATTACTCAATTTATACATTTAAGTAGATCATGAAGGAACAAACAAACATTAGATATGTAGTCTTGATCACAATAGCGGCTGCTTTTGGCGGATTACTGTTCGGGTATGATACTGCAGTGATTTCCGGAACCGTCGGGTCATTAAAAAAGTTTTTTATCGATCCCCGAATGCTTGATGAACTGGCAGCAAACTCCCTGCTTGGAATGGTTGTATCAAGTGCACTGATCGGATGCATAATTGGCGGTATGAGTGGTGGAATTTTAGCGCTCAAGCTGGGAAGGCGCACCACCATGAAGCTGGCAGCCCTCCTTTTCTTCTTTTCGGCAATAGGCTCTGCCTGGCCTGAAATAGGCTTTGCCGGTATTGGGAAAGGTGATTATTCTTTTCTATCAAACTTCATAGTTTATCGTATCCTTGGAGGCATTGGTGTCGGACTGGCATCCATGCTTTCACCCATGTATATTGCCGAAGTAGCACCGGCCGAAAAAAGAGGATATTTAGTATCATGGAACCAGTTTGCCATTATTTTCGGTATGTTGGTTGTGTACTTTATCAATTACTCTATTGCAAGGCAGGGCAACGATATATGGCTGCATGAGATGGGATGGAGATGGATGTTTGCTTCCGAAACAATACCTGCTTTGCTATACTTCGGTTTACTGTTTTCTATTCCTGAAAGTCCCCGCTGGCTGATGCTTAAAAATTTCCCTGAAAAAGCTAAAAAAGTATTGGTTCGTATTAATGGTGCAATAAAAGGAAAAAATGCGTTTATTGAAATAGAGAGATCCATTTCAGATCGTATATCGGGAAAACTTTTCTCCTTTGGTATACTTATTATCGTAATTGGCGTTCTTCTTTCTGTTTTTCAGCAATTTGTCGGTATAAACGTGGTGTTGTATTACGCACCTGAGATATTCAGGAATATGGGATCAGGAACCGATTCAGCCTTGTTGCAAACAATTTTAGTGGGTGTTATTAATCTTACATTCACCGTAATAGCAATCCTGACAGTTGACAGATACGGACGTAAACCTTTACAAATCATAGGAGCTTTAGGTATGGCTGTCAGTATGATTTCCCTTGGCTTTGTTTTCTATTTTAAGATGATGGGAATAGGCGCACTGATATTCATGTTGACCTATGTTGCTTCTTTTGCCATGTCATGGGGACCTGTTACCTGGGTCTTACTTTCTGAAATTTTCCCAAACAGGATAAGGGGCAGGGCTATGGCAGTAGCAGTAGCCGCTATGTGGATATCCAATTATCTCGTGTCCTGGACCTTCCCGATGATGGATAAATCGTCATCACTGACCAATATTTTTCATCACGGATTTGCTTACTGGATTTATGGTATTATGGGAATACTTGCTGCACTGTTTGTATGGAAGATAGTTCCTGAAACGAAAGGGAAAACACTTGAAGAGATGGAGAAAATTTGGGAATAATTATAGAAGACAATTTTTATCAATATGTTATTGATAGTGCGGTTGGAAAAACCATATGGGTAATTTGAAAGTAGTTTTATTAATAATGTAAATAAAGTATATCCATAAACTAAAAATGCTTGCTTAAGTATAATATTCCAAATAACAAATAATAAATAACAAATAAATTTCAAACATCAATTATCTAACCTGCCCGCCGTACCAAAGTCACTTTGGGCAGACGGGTGACCAAAATAGCTTTGTATTGAGATTTTGGTTATTGAGATTTATTTGTATTTTGATTTTTGGTGCTTTTAATTAGAAAAACTTCTACTTTATAAACAGACACTAAATAGTCAATATTTATTTTAGGGCATCTCTAAAAACTTATTGTTAATATAATCATTTGAATGTTAATAACATAACTATAAAATAATAGATATATTTGCTTAGTTTTACAGTATAAATATAAGCAAAATGAAAAACATAAACCCTCTTGGACTATTTGACGATCATTTTCTACTGGAAAAACTCACCAAACTTGGCGATCCGCTACAAAAACTGAATGAATTTATTGACTGGGAAATATTTGGATCTCCTATAAATGAAGCGTTTAAAAATGAAGATAGGGATTTATCGAAAGGTGGGCGTCCCCCATTCAACCGATTGATTTTGTTCAAAATCCTTGATGCAGCCGGGGTTTTTGCCAATGAAGGCAAAATGGCGGATGCCAGTTTCGTTAAAGTGCCACGTCAGCGCAATATCCGCGAAGAAAACAAGCACATAAAAGAAACAGGGACAGTGCCACACGAATGGAAAGTGAAGCCCCATAAATTAGCACAGAAGGATCATGATTGCCTTCGGCGCTACTTCGTGGTCACAAGCTATGGAGCAGTTGCTTACAGAGAAAGACGAGGGACAACCTCTTTATGCGGATAGTGCTTATACAGGGGAAGATCAGGAAATGGTTTACAAGAAGAAAAAAGTCATCAACAGAATAAATGAGAAAGGATACCGCAACAACCCTTTAATCGAAGAACAAAAGGCCAACAATAAGGAGAAATCCAAAACACGTGCAAGAGTCGTCCGCCAACTGGCGGATGGCTTTGTAGAAAACAGCATGAACGGTTCATTTATACGCACTATTGGAATTACAAGGGCTAAAGCGAAGATTGGAATGATGAACTTAACGTACAATATTTGTCGCTGTACTCAATTAAAAATAGTGGTTGCCATGGGATAGGTATGCCCAAGTGTAAAAGCTATCATGTTATAATGTATTGAATATTAGATATATATAAAATGGGGGGGGCAAAAATTAGGTTTTTAGAAAACCATTGTATAATTTTATCGTATTATTAATCGGGCAAAAATCTGTTTTTAGAGATGCCCATAAAATAGTCATTAAATAATGGAAAGAAGAAAATTTATAAAACAAACAGCAGTTAGCTTATCATCACTTTGCGTCATGGGTTCCGGAGTGGGAATTGGATGTCCCACGGAGAAATCTTCCTGCAGTGAGCAATTTGTCCCCATTTCCAAAACAAAAAAGCCATTGGCGATAGCCATGTGGGATTTTAGTTGGATTCTTCGCCATCACCGTTATGGTGAATTTGAAAACTGGGAGCAGGTAATCAGCGGACTTGTTGAACGTGGCTATAATGCCATCAGGATGGATGCTATGCCTCATTTCGTAGCTTCTACTCAAGAAGGAAAAATTATTGACGAATTTCGTAGTGTAAAAGAAGATTGGAAACCTTGTTTATGGGGAAATGATTATACCATGAGTTTTCGCCCGCGTGAAGCGCTTATGGAATTCCTGCCTTTATGTAAAAAGTATGGGGTAAAAGTTGGATTGGCTACTTGGTTTTCCCCTCATAATACAGGTCGTAAAGATATTTTTAATGAAGAAGGCGGCTTGCTAAGGGCCTGGACAGAGACACTGGAGTTTCTAAAAGGAAACAACCTTTTGGATAATATCATCTATGTGGATGTGCTTAATGAATATCCCAACTCCCATGGGTATGACTGGATAAAACAAGAACTTAATAAACGCTCCGATATTAAGCAATTCAAGTTGGATAACCCTGAGGCTCATATGCCAGATATGGACGCAGCAAAAGGGAATGCACTACAGGTGGCTTTCGCTAATCAGTTTATGAAAGGTACGATTAAGGATCTGCAAGTAAAATTCCCTGAATTGGAGTTTTTTACTTCGTATGATTCAGGCGATCCTCTGGAAGATATTGATCTGACAGGACAGGCTGCATTAGATTATCATATTTGGTTTCAACATACACGTAAGATATTAAACATTCGTAAAATTGATGGAAGAGATCAATCTCAGGATTTGAGAGCCCTTTATAGAGATCTGTATTCCTATTGGACTGAAAACAAAGTTCAATTGGTTAATTGGATAGAAGGACGTATTGACAATACTGCCCAAAAAGCTTACCAAAATAATATGGTGTGCGGAAATACCGAAGGATGGGGACCCATCGGTTGGTACGATCATCCGGAACTGGATTGGCGCTGGGTCAAAGAATCGGCAGATATTTGTGTCGATTTAGCCCGTAAACATGATAATTATAAGTTTATCTGCACCTCTAATTTTACCCATCCCCAGTTTAAAGGCATTTGGGAAGATGTTGCATGGCATAGGCAGATAACAGATAGGATAAAATGCTAGAAAACCTTTATTGAAGGAAATTAAGTGGGAGACGTAAAATGTTACTTAAAAATGTAAATTAAAAATTAGGAAAAGTGATGTTAATTGTTTATCTTCAAGTCGTTATATAAAAAAGATTCGACAAAAAACTATCCGCCAGCTGGCGGATGAAAAATACGAAGAATAAATTAAACGCCAAATCAAAAGTTGTTAAAAACTCATTCTCAGGAAGTAACATAACCAAGTACTCAGGGCTAAATACTGCAGCAAAATATATGAACCGGCAAAATATTGTAAAATCCATCAGCACTTTATTCCCCACCGATTGGCATAATGCCACCAAGTTTGGTGTGAACCATATTTTGATGGCAATTACGCTGTCCTCAATCAGTGGGATTAGCCGGATTAATAAGATTGCTGCTTTTAGTGGCGATGGTTTGGTAAAAACATTGTTGAAATTAGACAAAGCCATCAACGAAAACGCGATATCGGCAGCGTTGAAAGGCCTGGGGCAGAAAGGGGCACGTAAGCTTCAAATGTTGTTGCTGACAAAAAACGCCCGATGGCTAGAAGTAAGTGGGCTGGAAAGTATCACGCTGGATGCAGATTCAATGGTTAAATCGGTTTGTGGCAGCCAGGAAGGTGCGGCCAAGGGATACAACACGACAAAAAAAGGGGCAAAAAGTTATCATCCACTGCTGGTTTTTGTCAGTGAAATGAAACTGTTGTACCACACTTGGTTCAGTACCGGTTCCGCTTACACATCCAATGATATTGTTGATTTTTTAAAAGAAGGGCATCTCTAAAAACCCATTATTGATATAATCGTTTGAATGTTAATAACATAATTATAATATTATAGATATATTTACTTAGTTTTACAGTATAAAAATAAGTAAAATGAAAAACATAAACCCACTTGGACTATTTGACGATCATTTTCTACTGGAAAAACTCACCAAACTTGGCGATCCGCTACAAAAAATGAATGAATTTATTGACTGGAAAATATTTGGATCTCCTATAAATGAAGCGTTTAAAAATGAAGATAGGGATTTATCGAAAGGTGGGCGTCCCCCATTCAACCGATTGATTTTGTTCAAAACCCTTGATGCAGCCGGGGTTTTTGCCAATGAAGGCAAAATGGCGGATGCCAGTTTCGTTAAAGTGCCACGTTAGCGCAATATCCGCGAAGAAAACAAGCACATAAAAGAAACAGGGACAGTGCCACACGAATGGAAAGTGAAGCCCCATAAATTAGCACAGAAGGATCATGATTGCCTTCGGCGCTACTTCGTGGTCACAAGCTATGGAGCAGTTGCTTACAGAGAAAGACGAGGGACAACCTCTTTATGCGGATAGTGCTTATACAGGGGAAGATCAGGAAATGGTTTACAAGAAGAAAAAAGTCATCAACAGAATAAATGAGAAAGGATACCGCAACAACCCTTTAATCGAAGAACAAAAGGCCAACAATAAGGAGAAATCCAAAACACGTGCAAGAGTCGTCCGCCAACTGGCGGATGGCTTTGTAGAAAACAGCATGAACGGTTCATTTATACGCACTATTGGAATTACAAGGGCTAAAGCGAAGATTGGAATGATGAACTTAACGTACAATATTTGTCGCTGTACTCAATTAAAAATAGTGGTTGCCATGGGATAGGTATGCCCAAGTGTAAAAGCTATCATGTTATAATGTATTGAATATTAGATATATATAAAATGGGGGGGGGCAAAAATTAGGTTTTTAGAAAACCATTGTATAATTTTATCGTATTATTAACCGGGCAAAAACCTGTTTTTAGAGGTGCCCTTAAGGAACTAACTAAACAAATTTGGAGGTAATAATATGAGTATAAAAAAAGGAATCAATATAAAACTAAATGTTAAACCAGGGTATTTTCATTTAATTCATGAAGATTCATACGAAGGTCCATGCAGAACG
>Ga0307992_1000068_pt1 | contig 64988 bp, 74 predicted proteins | sample EllFjometagen133_FD_203162 | JGI IMG/M metagenome (GOLD analysis project Ga0307992, IMG submission 203162) | Marine microbial communities from Ellis Fjord, Antarctic Ocean - #133 | ecosystem: Environmental > Aquatic > Marine > Unclassified | place: Southern Ocean | collected 2014-10-08
AGTACAAGAGTTCTAAAATTTTAAATACTATTTTAGACGAGATTAGAGAGCAACTTGTTGAAGGTAATATAGTTAATATTAAACAGTTTGGTAAATTCAAAAAGTACCGTGTAAAAGAACATGCTGGTGTTAACCCCGGAACAGGAGAAAGTATTGTTATAGAAGCACATAACAGAATTAAATTCTTTGCCAGCAAGCAACTAAAACAGTTGTTTGTAGGTCAAGAACCAGATTTTAGTAAAAAAGAATATATAACTACTGAGATAGTAAACAAAATTGAGGAATCCACTCCGGTTGAGCCGATAGTTAAAGAAACAAAAGAAGTTATCATTCCAGTAGAAGCAAAGACACAAGAAGTTGAAAGTGTTAAAATTTCAAAAAACAAGGTTATTGTTAGATACAAAAAAGATATTATTGATTCTGTTGCAACAGATACAGAACTATCAAAGTACAAGAGTTCTAAAATTTTAAATACTATTTTAGACGAGATTAGAGAGCAACTTGTTGAAGGTAATATAGTTAATATTAAACAGTTTGGTAAATTCAAAAAGTACCGTGTAAAAGAACATGCTGGGGTTAACCCTGGTACAGGAGAAGGTATTGTTATAGAAGCACATAACAGAATTAAATTCTCTGCTAGTAGTCAACTTAAACAGTTGTTCATAGATCAAGCACCAGACTTTACAAAAAAAGAATATATACCAGTTCTAAAAAAGATAGAAGAACTACCAAAAGAAGAAAAAAAGGTTGAAGAATCAGTTGTTGAAAAAGTTAAAAAGCCAAAAATCAAGGTTATTGTTAAATACAAAAAAGATATTATTGATTATGTTGCTGCAGATACAGAACTATCAAAATACAAGAGTTCTAAAATTTTAAATGCTATTTTAGACGAGATTAGAGAGCAACTTGTTGAAGGTAACGTAGTTAATATTAAACAGTTTGGTAAATTCAAAAAGTACCATGTACACGAACATGCTGGTGTTAACCCTGGTACAGGAGAAGGTATTGTTATAAAAGCACATAATAGAATTAGATATGTACCTAGTAAAGATTTAAAAAGCAAATTGAATGAATAGAAAAGGGGCTATTTCTTTACAGCCCCTTTTTTAAGTGTTGTACAATAATAAATATAAGTCAATTAATGATAAGAACTTGAAAAGCAATATACAATCTCTATGTTTATTAAAACTATGTTGTAGAATTTGCTCAAATGTAGTATATTTATAAGTTAAGGAATACTGAACAAACATAGACGTATTGCACAATTTATTTTTCGGAACACTTTTCTATTAAAGTGTCATATAAAATGGATAATAAAAGTGGAAGTATTTGCAGAAATATGAATATGTTCAGAAAGTCAATTTGATTCGAAAATAGTACAAGTATTTGTAGAAAACTATAACTAGTGTTTAACTAGTATTTATGATGGAGGAATTTATGGAATTAACAATTAGAATCATTACGTTTGCAATTATAATATTATTTTTTATATATAATCTTTGGTTGTCTACGCTTAACTACAAGAATAGAAATGCAATTATTCCTGAAGAAGTAAGTGATGTATATAATCCTGAAGATTATAAAAAATGGCATAAATACAATATGACAAATTTCAAATTTGGTCTTATTATCAATGCAATTAATACTTTTGTCTTTTTATTATTACTTGCTATAGGTTATTTTCCATTTATAGATAGAGTGGCTAACAAAATTACCAGTAACCAAGAATTAAGTATTGTTTTTTTCATGGGACTTTATTTCATTGTTAATTTTATAATTGGAATATTTACTTCATATTATGATACGTTTGTTATTGAAGAAAAATTTGGATTCAATAAAACTTCAAAAGCTACTTTTTTTAAAGATAAAATAAAAAGCTTATTATTAACTATCATTTTAGGTGGTAGTTTAATCTTTGGGCTTGCAAATCTTTACAAACATGTGTCATCAATGTTTTTCTTGTATGCTTACTTATTTTTAGCGGTTATTATTTTATTATCAAATATCTTGTATGTTAAAGTATTTGTACCTATTTTTAATAAGTTAAAACCTTTAGAAGACTCTAGTTTAAAGACTAAGATTGAAGAATTTGCAAAAACAGTAGGATATGAAATAAATAAAATAAGTGTAATTGATGCATCAAAAAGATCGTCAAAATTAAATGCATATTTCACAGGTTTTGGTAAATTCAAACAAGTTGTTTTATATGATACTTTGATAGAAAAGTGTTCTGAAGAAGAAATTGTTGCAATACTAGCTCACGAAATTGGGCATAATAAATATAAACATATTACGTATGGTTTGATTCAGTCACTGTTAATAGTATTAGTTTGCGTTGGATTACTAGTACTATTATTAGAATTTGCTGTATTTAGTACTGCATTTAAGTTTAGTGAAGCAAACTTTGGGTTTGCTATTATATTGTTTTTAGTATTTATTGAACCGATAATGATTCCAATAGGTTTAATAACAGCATACTTATCAAGAAAACATGAATATCAAGCAGATAACTTTGCAGCGACAAAGTATGATAAGCTATCAATGGAAACAGCCTTAAAAGTATTAACAAGAGAAAATTTCTCTAATTTAACGCCTCATCCTTTGTATGTAAAACTTACTTATTCACATCCGCCAGCTGCGGATAGGATTAGAGCTATAAGAAAATAATGGATTGGTATGGTTATTAAACCATTTGTATAATAGTATATGCATATGATAACAAGTTGCAACTTAAAATGTTACAACAATCAATATTATATTTCCAAAACAAAGTTTTTGTGCGTGAAACTACAGAAAATCCAAGTTCCGAGGATTCAAGCTCCTCCAATCCACCATCAAGATAGAAATTAAGCCATCAAATGATGGCTTTTTCATTTAGTTTTTATGGTTAAATATATAATAATTATTATCTGCATATTCCATTTTTTTAACAATGTGTTATAATATTTTCGTAAATGAAAAGAGGTAAGTTTATGAAAATATCGGTATTGCCAATCGTCTCTAAACTACATGACGATATTAGAATAAATAAAGAAACCAAAAAGTTATTAGATGAAATAGAAAGTTTAGGTAACTATAATTTCTATTTATCAGATAAATCAAGCTTCTATGATTCAGATATATCTTTGATACTAGTTCAAAGTGGTGGATCTGAAGGATATTTCTTAGAAATGGAGAAAGATTTAAAAGCTCCATATTATCTTTTAACCTATGGGTCTAACAATTCCCTAGCTGCTAGCATGGAAATTCTCTCATACCTAAAAGGCAAAGGTGAAAAAGCTGAGATACTTCATGGATCACCGAAGTATATAGCTAAAAGGCTATTTGAAATAAACAAAAAGGAAATAGTTCAACCGATTAACCTAGGGGTAATAGGAAAGCCAAGTGATTGGCTTATTTCATCTAATGTAGATTATAAGAAGTGTTTAGAAATACTAAACATAAATTTAGTTGATATAGAAATTGATGAATTAGTAGATATATATAATAATACTAACGTTGAAGACTATGAAAACGATACTATTATTGAATTTAACCCTAAAGAGGTTATCAAAGCTAAAAAAGTTAGTAAAGCTCTTGAGATAATAACCAAGAAATACAAACTAGAAGGTTTAACAATAAGATGTTTTGATTTGCTTGGAAAGATTCATACTACAGGTTGTTTAGGTTTATCGCTTCTTAATCGTGATAAAATCATTGGTTCATGTGAGGGAGATATCCCAGCAATGTTATCAATGTATTTTTTAAATAAGATTACAAGACAAACTGGATTTCAGGCAAACCCATCAAGAATAGACACGGATCAAAATGAAATAGTATTCGCTCATTGTACTTTGCCTTTAGATATGACTGAAAGTTATAAAATCACAACCCATTTTGAGTCTGGAATTGGCGTAGCCATCAGAGGTAAGATGAAAAAGACTGATGTTACACTATTTAAATTAAGCGCTAATTTAAAGGATTATTACGTTGCTGAAGGCGAAATAATTGAAAATCTTGAAGAGGATAATCTTTGCAGAACCCAAATACGCATAAAACTTAATGATGTTAGATATTTTCTAACTAATCCCTATGGAAATCACCATATAATAGTTTATGGAAAACACAAAAACAAGATAGACCAATATATGAATAACCATTTATAATGCTATATTTATGTGCTATAATATGATTGCAAAAAACATTAAAAATTTAAAATAGGACATATTTTGTCTATATGTTATGATATAATGTAGTATATAGTTAAATACACACTTGAGGAGATTAAACTAATGACTAAACAGAAACAAGGAAACAATATAGACTTCCTAATGAGAAAACTGATTGAAGAGACTGCAAATCAAACAATTAAATGGAATCCAGGGTTATTGCATCATATGAATGCAATTGTTAAGCATAATACAGAAAAAGGCCGTGTTGGAAACGTAAAAGAATTGTATTTTACTAAAAGAGGCGATTTTTATTTTATGATTGATAAAGAAATTAAAGAGAAAAATGAAAATATGATTATCATATACATCACAGATTCAAACCTGCAAGTTCAGTTAGAATATAACGAAAAATTATTGGCTGAAAAAACATTAATAGATAGATTATTCATGGTTGCAAGACGTGATGGATTAGATGAAGGTCATATTATTCAAAATATACTAGATTCTTTTGAATAATCTAAGCTTTATACATTTATTAAGACTTATAAAATATTTTAATAATAATTTAGATAAAAAGCCATTTTTTGGCTTTTTTTAATTACTTTAGATAAGTGATATAATAAATTTGTAATTAAACACATTATAGGGAGGAATTGTATGACTATCGAATCTGATAATTTTATAAAAGACTGAAATGTTTGAAACAAATAGGTTACTACTCAGAAAATTTAAGGAAGAAGATGTATTTGATTTGTTCAACTACTTATCAAAACCAAATGTAGTTGAATATGAGCCATATAACATTTTTAGTTTAGAAGCCGCTAAAAAAGAAGTCATTAAGAGATCAAATAGTAATGCATTTTTAGGTGTGATACTTAAAGAAAACGCTGTGCTAATTGGCAATCTATATTATGAACAAATCAATAGTGAATTTAATACTTGGGAAATCGGCTATGTCTTTAATAGTGATTATCATAACCATGGATACGCTACAGAAAGTGTAAAGAAACTAATAGATGTTCTATTTAAAGAACACAATGCACATCGTATTGTAGCTTTTTGTAATGTGCTGAATGATCCTTCATGGAAACTACTCGAAAGGTTGAATTTTAGAAGAGAAGCCCATCGTCTTCAAAATGCATATTTCGAAAAAGATCATAGTGGCAAGCCCTTATGGTTTGATTCCTATGAGTACGCAATCCTAAAAGTGGATTATACAAAAATTGCAAATACGTAAATTTAGATATATAATATGTTACAAATAGTTTCAATAAAATATTGGAGTAGATTGTTTATCTTTTTAATATTTGTCAATACTTTGTCACAACTTAATTATAAACTATATACAAAAGGAGATGAATTATATGAAGAAAATATTAACTGTGTTTATATTCTTTATACTGACATTTTTAGTATCATGCAATGATTATAAAGACTTGGATTATTACTTTGGTGATTACTTAGTATATTATCAAAGTCATGGAACTTGCGAGATGTATGTAAATGAAATAATATATACTGACGTTGATCATGAATACCTATTAGGTGCTGGTGGTTGTGGTGGAGATAGTTTTTATTATATTAAACCAGAAAATAAATATGTGAATATTCCAACAGCGATAAAAATAGGGATAATAACCATTGGCGATGTGTTAGCTTCCGGACTACCTGCGTTAAATATACAAGATACCGTTTGTACTATAACAATATTAGAGGACGCCTCAATTGTCGGAGAAATAAATGGGTATGAAATACAAAGATCTCTTGTATTTTGCACCGCTGTAGTTGGCCAAATTGTAGTTGATGGATTTGATTTTGGATATTTTTCTAACGGCTGTGATGCTGATTTAAATTCAATAGGTTATTATGCAACAAAGGATGATGTAACCTATCAATTAAAACAATTAGTTGATGATGGTATTATTAACACTCAACAAATATTTGATATATACAAATGTGATGAAGGAAGACTAGGAGAATAGAATGAGGAAATTACTTAAGAGTATTTTAATGGTTTTAGTTTTAACAATTAGTTTAGTCTTAATTTCTAATACTGTAAAAGCTGATATGGGTCCAAAACCTACATCAGATATCAAGATTATCGGAATTGATGAACCCTACTCTTTTGATTTATTAGTTAAGTTTGATGAAGATGAAGTGAGCGTTTTAAGCGAATCACAAATTCAAGAACGAATTGAATATGACTATTACTTAGAAACATATCCAGATATCTTAAATGGATACATTGACGATGATAATTACGCTTCCTATACTATATATACCAGTGGGCCACCACATACTATTAGAGTTAGTGAAGATGACTCTAATCAGTTTCATGTAGGGTACTTTGCAGCTCCGGATGTATTTAAAATAGCTATAGTTACTGAATCAGGAGAATTAATAGTTTCTGATATAATACACAAACATAACTTTAATGCATATTTTGAAATCAATATATTAGATTCATCTATTTTAGAAACTCCTTTAGAAGTGGCTAATGTAAATGGAACCTTTAGCGGTACTCTATATATAGCAGATGTTGATGAACAACTTGGGTACGGAGTAATAATATTACAAACTATTATTAATGTGACCATTACTTTGATTATTGAATTAGGAATATTATTTCTATTTGGGTATAGAGAGAAAAAATCTTATAAAACTGCTCTGTTCATAAATTTAATTACGCAAACGATTCTAGCAGCGTTTATTTTATTCGCCTTTAAGTGGTGGAGTATATTTGGTGCTATAGGAGTGTTGCTATTAGGAGAACTTATAGTCTTTATTATAGAAATAATTGTTTATAGAAAATTGTTAAAAGAAAACACTAAAGCAAAAGCTATTATCTACGCTATTGTCGCAAATATATCATCATTAGTATTAGGATTATTATTTACTTCTTTAATAGGAAGTATGTTTTAAACAAGCATAGTATTAAAAAAATCACTCTCATTTTTTGAGAGTGATTTTGTTATTCAAATGGATATTTTAATTTTATTATTTCCCGAACTTTGTCCATAGTTTTTATACATGATAATGAAGCTTGATGCGTCATTATTGGGTTTTCAAACTCTTTGTTTTCAATAGTTTTCGCGAATGATCTAATTTGATGAACAAAACCTTCGCCCTCATATTTTTTTTCAAATTTTGAACCATTAATGTAAATTTCTAAACTTCTTGAAAAATCCTTCATTTCAATTGAGCCATTTTCAAATATCATTTTTGCGTTATTAGGTAAATTTTCATTCATACTTGATCTAATATAGATGTGACCATCATTTTCATCGATAATTTCGATATCACACGATGCATCTACGCCAGTATTTGTAAATTTTGCCTTAGCTGATATTGATTTTATCGGAGTTTGTTGAATGAAATGATAGAAACTGATTGGATATACACCCAAATCTAAAATACTACCACCAGCAAGATTAATATTCATTAACCTTCTTTCAATAGGGTAATTATCAATTAATGAATAACCAAAATCAATGTGGGCTTCCAATAATTTTCCAGGAGTTTTTGATTTAATAATTTTTTTAATGAATTGAGAAGATGGTAGAAAATGTGTCCACATTGCTTCCATTAGAAGCACATTGTTTTTTTTAGCTACTCTAATCATTTCTTCAAGTTGTTTTTGATTCACAGCTATTGGTTTTTCCACAAGAACATTTTTTTTGTGATTCATAAACATAATAGCTTGTTCATAGTGAAAATTATGTGGCGTTGCAATATAAACAGCATCAATTTCTTTGCTTTCAGCTAATTCTACGTAGCTAGAATAAGCGAAAGGCACTTTATAATCATCTTTATATTTATTAGCTTGTGCTGATGTTCTAGCAGAAACAGCTGTTAAAACTGCGTTTTCCGTTAATGAAATATCTCGTGCAAATTTTCTAGCAATTCCATTTGCACCAACGATACCAAATCGTACCATTAGAAATCGATGTTATCAAATTCAGGGAACATTTTAGTGCCTTTGTTAAGCTTCCTAATTCGGTCCATATCTTCTTTGTCTAGTTCAAAATCAAAAACATCAACGTTTTCAGCGATTCTACTTGGGGTAATACTTTTTGGGATTACTACAATATTTCTTTCCACAAACCATCTAATATTGACCTGTGCCACTGTTTTATAATGTTTCTTAGCTATGGCAATCATTGTTTCATTAGTTAATAGTTCTTCAATTTTAGTACTTAACAAAGGAGCGTACGCTTCTAGTTGAATTCCGTTTTTAACACAAAAATCTTGTAGAAAATGATTTTGTAAGAAAATATGAGTTTCAACTTGATTGACCATTGGTTTAACTTCAACATTGTCTAGCAAATGTTGAAGGTGGTGGACATTATAATTACTTACACCAATTGCTTTTACTTTTCCGTCTTTATATAATTTTTCTAAAGCTTTATAGGTTGATAATGAGTTTTCGTACCCCTTAAACCAGTGAATTAAATACAAATCAACATATTCTAAACCTAGTTTATCTAGTGAAATATTAAATGCTTCTAAAGTTTTTTCATATCCTTGTTCAGAATTCCATACCTTAGTTGTTATGAATATTTTGTTTCTTTCAACTCCAGAATCTTTTATTGCTTTACCTACAGCTTCTTCATTGTCATAGATAGCTGCTGTATCAATATGTGTATAGCCGCTATTAATTGCGGATTTCACAGATATATAAGCTGCATCAGATTTGCTTCTAAATGTTCCTAATCCAACGATTGGCATCGCTAGGTTATTGTTAAGTTTAACTACTTTCATTGTTTATTCACCTCATTACTAGTATATCACCTAATCTATGGTTTTTTAAATATATGACTTCTTTAGTAAAATATAGTTATTTTAAACAGAAATAAAGAATTGTGTTTGCTATAAAGTAGTATTTTTGCAAAGAGAGGAGATAGATTATGAAAAAACAAGTATGTTTACTTAGCGTTTTATGTATAATTGTATGCTTTTTTAGTTTTATAGATGTAATGGCATATTCACCACATTATTTACCAGGAGGTAAAAACTACATATCAAGTGACAATTTTGAATTGTCTACAGATGGAGAAGAATTCAATACTATAAATACATTTGTTGTGAAACCATATACGGAATATACATTAACAACACCGAGACTCTATAATGATGATCAATGGAGTTATATAGAAATAGAGTTTTATGAAAATGAATCTCTAGTAGATTCTTATACGAATAGTAATTATGAACTAACCTATTGTACGGAAGGTGGATATGAAGGTTTCTATTTTAGTTTCACAACTACATCTGAAACTAATTATATAAGCATTTCCTTTGACAATGAGTATAATTATTTTGAAACTAACGGGATGACGGGTATTCAGTTAGAAGAAGGAAATCAGTTTACAAGTTATGAAGTATATATTGAAGGAGCTTTAATTGATACTTCAGCACCTTACTTTCAAAACGCAGGTACAGTTATATCCTATTATGATTCACCAATAACTGTGAGTGGGATTCAATCAGCTTTAGTTGCCTATGACGCAATTGATGGTGATGTGACCAATAATATTTCTGTAATCTCTGATAACTACACAGTGAACATGGAGGTTTTAGGTAGCTATTCAGTAGTTTTTGAAGTCATTGATTCCAGCAGTAATTCATCACAAATAAGTGTTACAGTAGAAGTTGTAGATGTTTTGAAACCAGTATTTTCAGATATAGACACTATACTAGCTGTATATCCAAATTCTTATACAACCCAAAATATTCTAGATGTATTATCCGCGAGTGATAACTATGATGGTGATATAACCTCAAATATAGTTATGGTCGGGGATAACTACACAGCTAGCACAAATATTATTGGGGACTATCAAATGATATTCTCAGTAACTGATTCTAGTGGGAACACAGAAACCTATATTCAAGATATAGAAGTCGTTGATAATGAAGGCCCTATTATTTCGGGTACTACTTCAATTGTAATTGGATATGATTCAATAATTACAGAAGATGAAATTAAATTAAATTTGAGTTTTAATGATAACTACGATGATGTTGAAGAGTTAGCTTTATTATTAGAAAGTGATTCTTATTCAACTAACCATGAGGATTTGGGTAATTATTCTATGGTATTCTCGGTTACAGACTCAAGTGGGAATAAGACTAATCAAACTATAAACATTAATGTAGTAGATGAATTAGGACCTGTAGTATATTTTGATTCATCAATTATCCAAACATACAATGATACGGTAATGGCTTTACCTGATTTTACAAAGCTATTAGTAAGTGCAAATGAGATTGATAGGTATACGGATTATTATGTAACTGTAAGATATGATTCATATACAAAAAATGCAAATATTCCCGGGGTATATCACCTATCTTTAACTCTTAAAACTGAACTAGGTGAAGAGATAGAAAAGGATCTAGAAATAAGAGTTATAAATCGACCGGTAGATTACGTTCAAGCCGGAGATACTGAAAGTAATAAAGAAGAGTCATTTTTAGACAAATATTCAAACTATATAGTCAAGGGAGTTTTATCACTTTTCTTAGTGGTTTCTAACGTGGTTTGGATAGTCATTTTAAAGAAAAAATCATAAATATCCAAGCATTTTAACAGGTGTTAAATAAACAATTTAAATCTAGTATAAACCGCTATTTTTAGCGGTTTTTATTATGCTAGTTATTGACATAATCCCATAACCATTTTTGCCTCTATAAATGTAAGCATTTTTACTTATAAAAATCTTTGGATTTTATGATATAAAATGTTATAATACTATTGCAAAAATTGAAACTTTAAGAAAGGGGATTTTGATTGTGGGAGTTAATATAGAATTTACTGAAGATAAAGTAAAAGAACTGTATGCAGAAATGGAAAAAAACAAGAAAGAGCCGGGTCCATTAATGCCTACATTACATGCTGCACAAAAAATATTTGGTTGCATACCTTTACCAATTCAAAAAATCATATCTAATGAGCTAGATGTAAGTATCGCAAGAATAAACGGTGTCGTTACTTTCTATGGACATTTTTCTATTGTACCAAAAGGTGAAAATATTATTAGTATTTGTTTAGGTACTGCCTGTTATGTAAAAGGTTCTCAAGGTATATTAGATACATTTTCACACGAACTAAAAATTGGAGTCGGAGAAACAACGAAAGATGGTTTATATACACTTGAAGCAACAAGATGTATTGGTGCCTGCGGGTTAGCGCCAATATTTACAGTAAATGAAGAAGTTTATGCTAACGGATCTGTACAACTTGTTAAAAAAGTGATTCAAAAATTAAAGAGTTAAAAAAATATTTGTAGGAGGAAACAAATGAAGACGCTTAAAGAACTTAAAGAATTGCGTGAAAAGTCATATAAGAAAATGTATATGAGCGGATTGACTAACGGCGTGAGAGTTCAAGTAGGTTATGGTACATGCGGTATTGCCGCTGGAGCCAAACCAGTTTACAACGCCTTTGTAGAGGAAATAAATGCTTTAAATCTAGAAAACGTAGAAATCACCCAAGTTGGATGCATGGGTGAATGTGCATTTGAACCTATAGTCGAAGTACTTGAATCAAACGGCTCAAAAACAATCTATTGCTTAGTTACTGATAGAATTGCATCAGAAATTGTTGAAGAGCACATTGTGAAGGGTAATCGTATCGATAAATATCTTTTATCGAAGATTAAAAGGTAGATTATATGTTAGATAGGATGCATATATTAATTTGTGGTGGTGGCGAATGTAAAAATTCAAATTCAATCGCTCTACGTAACGAATTTAAAGCAGAAATCAATAGATTAAATCTAGGTGATGATATCAAAACAATCCTAACTGGATGTTTTGGACTTTGTGCCTTAGGTCCACATGTTCTAGTTTATCCAGGAGAAGTATTATATTCCGGGATTAAAATAGCTAATGTAAAAGAAATAGTTGAAGAACACATTGCTAAAGGAAATCCCGTTGAAAGATTATTATTTAAAGGTGAGTTTGATAGAAGTAAATTCAAAAATAGATCTGAATTAACATTCTTTGCAAAACAAACTAGAATTACCCTTAGAAACTGTGGTGTTATCAATCCCCTTAAGATTGAGGAATATATAGCAAGACAAGGTTATGAAGGGTTAGGAAAAGTTCTAACTACTTTATCTCCTGAAGAAACAATAGCTGAAATGAAAAAATCAGGACTTCGAGGTCGCGGTGGCGGTGGATTCCCAACAGGATTAAAATGGGAGTTTGCTAGTAAATCAGTATCGGACCAAAAGTATGTTATCTGTAACGCTGATGAAGGTGATCCAGGAGCATTCATGGATAGAGCCGTACTTGAAGGTGATCCACATTCAGTGTTAGAAGCAATGGCTATTTGTGGTTACGCAATTGGTGCGGACACTGGATATGTTTACATTAGAGCGGAATATCCTGTGGCTGTTGAAAGATTAGAAATAGCTATAAATCAAGCCAACGAACTTGGATTATTAGGTAAAAATATCTTTGATTCAGGGTTTGACTTTAAAATAGAAATAAGACTTGGAGCTGGAGCCTTTGTTTGTGGTGAAGAAACTGCACTAATTGCTTCAATTGAAGGTGAAAGAGGAATGCCGAGAAACAAACCTCCATTCCCAGCTGTTAGAGGTTTATTTGGAAAACCAACTAATGTAAACAATGTTGAAACATTTGCTAATGTGCCAGTTATATTTTTAAAAGGCGCTGATTGGTTTAAATCAATCGGGACTGAGAAATCAAGTGGGACAAAAGTATTTGCATTAGGTGGAAAGATTGCCAACACAGGATTACTTGAAGTTCCAATGGGAACTACATTAAGAGAAGTAATATATGAAATAGGTGGAGGAATTCCTAATAAGAGAGAATTCAAAGCTGCACAAACTGGTGGACCTTCAGGTGGGTGTATTACAGCTGAGTCTTTAGATACTCCAATTGATTTTGATAACCTAGTACAACTAGGATCTATGATGGGTTCTGGTGGTATGATCGTATTAGATGAAGATAACTGTATGGTTGACGTTGCTAGATTCTATTTAGAATTTACAGTGGAAGAATCATGTGGTAAATGTACACCTTGTCGTGAGGGTACAAAAAGAATGTTAGACATTCTAAATAGAATATGTGAAGGTAAAGGATCTCTAGAAGACTTAGATATTCTTGAAAGACTTGGCTATATGATCAAGGATTCTTCACTATGTGGATTAGGACAAACAGCTCCTAACCCAGTATTATCAACTTTGAAACATTTTAGAAGTGAGTATATTGCACATGTAGTCGATAAAGTTTGTCCAGCAGGTGTTTGTTCTGAATTAACAAACTATGTTGTTTTAGATAACTGTATTGGCTGTACTAAATGTGCTAGAAACTGTCCAGTAGGAGCTATTGAAGGAAAAGTTAAAGAAAAACATTTCATTGACTTAGACCTATGTATCAAATGTGGTGCATGTAAATCTGCTTGTCCAGTTAATGCTATTTCTACTAAACCTGAAGATTGGAAGGGTGTATAAAATGGCTAATTTAGTTAATTTGACTATTAATGGACAAAAAGTCACAGTTCCATCTAACTTCACGGTAATGAAAGCAGCTGATTCTATTGGTATTAGTGTTCCTAGATTATGTTTCTTGGAAGGTATTCATGAAGAATCAAACTGTAGACTTTGTATAGTGAAAATTGAAGGACAAAGAGGTTTAAAAACATCTTGTTCAACAAAAGTTCAAGAAGGAATGGTAGTTCATACTGATACAAAAGAAATATATGAAAATGTTTCATTCAACTTAGAATTACTTGCGGGTAACCATAAATTTGAATGTTGGAAATGTTCAAGAGAAAATTCTTGTGAGTTTCTTGATTTACTAAGAAGATTTAATGTAGATAATGATTTCTCAAATGCAAAATTATTTGATCAAAAAGAAATCAAAATGAATAATTCAAGTGATGCGATGATTTTAGACTCAAGTAAATGTGTTCTTTGCGGTAGATGTGTATCTGCTTGTGAAAAACAATCAGGACTTGGAATTTTAAACTTTAGTAATCGTGGTTCTAATACATATATTGGACCAGCTCAATTCCATAACTTGGAAGATGCTGGATGTATCTACTGTGGTAAATGTATCCAAGCTTGTCCAACGGGAGCAATACGCGAAAAAGATGAAATTAAATACTTCGAAAGAGCTTTAAGAGATACATCAAAAACAATCGTTGTCCAAGTTGCGCCATCTGTGAGAGCTGCACTAGGTGAAGAATTTGGTTATAAAATTGGAACGAATGTTGAAGGACAAATGTTTGCTGCTCTAAAAGCGTTAGGTATTCATGAAATAATGGACACCAACTTTACAGCTGACTTAACAATTATTGAAGAAGGTCATGAATTTATTAACAGAGTTCAAAATGGTGGAGTATTACCGATGTTTACATCTTGTTCACCAGGATGGGTTAATTATCTAGAACTTTATTATCCCGAATATATTCCAAACTTATCAAGTTGTAAATCTCCTCAACAAATGGCTGGAGCTTTAATCAAGACTTATTATGCTGATAAACTAGGTAAAAAGCCTGAAGATATATATTCAGTATCAATCATGCCTTGTGTAGCTAAGAAAGCTGAAGCTAATAGACCTGAGATGGGAAGAGGTGGATACAAAGATGTTGATTTAGTATTGACAACTAGAGAATTAGCTAGAATAATAAGACATAGAGGTATTCCTTTCAAAGATTTAGATCCAATTAAACCTTTTGGAGATTTAGCGAGTTATACAGGAGCAGCATCAATCTTTGGCGTAAGTGGTGGAGTTATGGAAGCCGCTTTAAGAACTGTAACGGAAATTCTAGAAGGTCATTCAACGCCTGTTGAATTCAATGCCATTAGAGGATTGAAAGACATCAAAGAAGCTACTTACAACGTAGCTGGAATTGAAGTGAATGTAGCTGCTGTTCACGGTGGAGCTGCTATTAAAGAATTCTTTAAAATGATGAAATCTACCGGGAAACAATATCATTTCGTTGAATTTATGGGATGTACAGGTGGATGTATTAACGGTGGAGGGCAACCAATCGTTTCTGCCATTAACCAAGAAAAATATGATGTTAGAGCACTAAGATCTAAAGTTCTATATAATATTGATCATAATACAGAATTCAGAAAATCTCATGAAAATCCAGCAGTCAAAATGATATATGATGATTTCCTTGGGAAACCTGCTGGTCATAAAGCACATGAACTTCTACATACATACTATAATAAAAGATCATTCTATGATGTAAAACTGTAATTAAATTACATAAAATTAAATAAAACAATACTGCGGATTTAGATGCTGAAAAATATATTACAACATCGTTATTAAATCCGCAGTAAATATTATATAATATATTTGGTTATACAATAATATATATAAAAACATCAAAAACAAAGGGGATTCAAATGAAAAAAATATTAACATTGGTACTAGGATTGTTGGCAATATTAGCCTTAGTGGGATGTAATCAAAATACAGAATCATTAACAGTTATGGCTCCAAATGGAGCACCAGCATTAGCACAATTATTTGTGCAAGATAACGATGATTATGCAGTTGATATAGTAAATGGAGCTGATCCATTAGTGGCCGCTTTAGGCTCAGGATCACATGATTTTGTTTTCGCACCTACAAATCTAGGAGCTAAACTATATACATCTGGAATTGAATACAAATTTTTAGCTGCAGTAACGTTTGGTAACTATTATTTAGTTAGCATGCAAGAGGAAGACTTCACAGTTGAATCATTAGAAGGTAAAGAAATTGTCGTATTTGGTCAAAACGCTACTTCAGATATAATAATTAAATATATTCTTGAAGAAAATAATATAAATGCAACTTTAACTTATGTAGATGCTGTTTCTACAGCCAATGGAGAGTTTATAGCAGATAACAATAAGATAATTATGACAGCTGAACCGTTATTATCGGTATTAGCGAATAGTGTAGAAGGTTTTAAAACACTTGATTTACAACTAGAATATCAAGAAATTACTGGAGAGGATAGTTACCCTCAAGCAGGAGTATTTGGTAAAACAAGTCTAACAGATAGACAAATAAAAAAATTCTTAAAAGACCTTGAAGACTCAGTTATAAAAGTCAATGAAGATTTGGACTCAGCTGTTGCAAAAGCCGCTGAATTAGAGTATACTTTCCCAGAGGCAGTACTACGTACAGCCATTCCAAATAGTCATTTGGATTTCAAATCAGCTTTAGATGTTAAAGCCGATTTAATAGAGTATTTCAATATTATTTTAGAGATGAACGGAGCTTTAATTGGAAATCAACTTCCAGAAGATGATTTCTATTACCAACCATAATAATTAGGTGATAAATTTGAAAAAAACTGGAATTACTTTTTTATCAATATTTTTCATATTTCTAGTTTGGGTAATAGCGGGAACTATCGTAGATAATTCTTTATTGTTACCAAAACCGGGACAAGTATTGGTAGCTTTTGGCAAGATATTTGTTGACATAGACTCAATATTCGTAATATTTAGTACAATATTACGTTTATTAGTGGGGCTTTTAGTTGCTTCTCTATTAGGGTTATTGTTAGGGATAATTGCTGGATTTAAAAAGAATTTCTCAATTTTTTTCAATCCTATCGTTACAGTTTTAAGAACGATACCAGTTATATCTATTACAGTTATATTATTAATAATGTTTGGTTTTTCACTAACCCCATATATTATTACATTTATAATGTTATTTCCTTTAATCTACCAAGGAACATATGGAGCTATTGTTAACATTGACCAAGAATTAATAGATGTTTATAAATTGGAAGATAACAATTTTTTAACTGGCTTAACCCATTGTTATTTGCCACTAATATCTAAAAGTATTAGAACCGCTTTATTACAATCCTTAGGATTAGGAATTAAGGTTTTAGTGATGGCGGAATACCTATCACAAACAAGAAATTCTATCGGTAATGAATTATATCAAGCAAAGGTTAATTTACAATACGATGAAGTGTTCGCTTGGACGTTGTTACTAATATTTTTAGCACTATTATTTGAGATGCTAATCAACCGCTATAAACCAATAACAGAAAAACTAAAAAAAGTTTCAAAATAAATAAAAACTTAATAGACATTAATACAAAAAGTAGTATAATATTTATGATAAGGGAGTAACTGACGCGTGCGTGGTTAAATCAACACTACGGCAATATAGCCTGGTTTAATTCTAACAGTGAGACTTATGCACAATAGGTGCATAGGTCTTTTTTTTAAAAAAGAGAGGAATATATATGAACGATTATCAAAAGACAATTAAAGAAATACTAGAAGAACAATCGGTTGATATAAAAAAAGGTTTATCAACAGAAGAAGTTATTAAAAGACAAGAGGAATTAGGTCTTAATGAACTAAGGGAAAAGAAAAAAATTACATTATTTCAAATGTTCATTTCGCAATTTAATGACTTTTTGGTAATCATATTACTAGTTGCTGCAGCGATATCTATTATAATAGGTATACTTGAAGGCGAAGGGTTAGTTGATGGGCTTGTAATCCTAGCTATCGTTTTACTAAACTCAGTTCTAGGAGTAGTTCAGGAACAAAGAGCGAGTAACGCCTTGGCAGCGCTTAAAAAAATGAGTTCACCAAACGCTAAAGTAATTAGAAATGGAAAACCAGTAGAGATATCATCAAACGAATTGACAGTTGGTGATATTGTATTACTTGAAACTGGTGACTATGTAGCAGCGGACATTAGATTATTAGAATCAACTAATCTAAGAACTGATGAATCAGCTTTAACAGGTGAATCAACACCTGTTGAAAAGTATTCTACAGTGAACTTTGATAAGGAAACAGTCCTGGCTGAAAGAGTAAATTCTGTTTACATGTCAACTCTTGTTACCTACGGTAAGGGAAAAGGGATAGTATCGAGTATTGGTATGGAAACTGAAATTGGTAAAATCGCCGCGATGCTAGATGATGTTAAAGAAAGCAAAACACCATTACAAAAAACCATCGATCAATTCGCGAAGGTTTTAGGTTTAATCTGTATAGTAGTATCATTAGTTGTATTTGGATTAGGTCTTTTACAAGGTAAAGACTTGTTAGATATATTCTTAACAGCGATTGCCTTAGCGGTAGCCGCAATTCCAGAAGGGTTAACAGCTGTAATTACAGTTGTATTAGCTTTAGGAATGCAAAGAATGGTTAAAAGAAATGCAATCATTAAAAATTTATCAACAGTTGAAACACTTGGACAAGCTACAGTAATTTGTTCAGATAAAACTGGAACTCTAACACAAAATGAAATGACAGTAAGAAAAGTTTTTGATATTGATAATGAATACAATGTTTCAGGTAATGGATATTCATTAACTGGAGAGATTCTTTTAGATGATAAAAAAGCAAAAGCGTCAAATAACTTAAGTAGAATTTTACAAGTATGTTTATTATGTAATGATGCAATATTAGAAAGTGAAGATAAAGTTTTAGGAGATCCTACCGAAGGAGCGCTATTAGTTTTAGCAGCTAAAGGTGGATACTCATTAGAAGATTTGGATATTAATTATCCACAGTTGAATGAATATACTTTCGATTCAACTAGGAAAATGATGACTTCGATCAACATAGTTAATAAAGAAAACCTTGTTATGACAAAAGGAGCTTGTGATCAACTTATTAAACAATGTGACCGTATCTCAATTGGCGGAGAAATCCGTAAAATAACTAAAAAAGATATTAAGAAGATTTTAGATAAAAATGAAGAATATTCTAAAAATGCATTTAGAGTATTAGGCTATGCCTATAGAATTACTGATACACCTAAATCAAATGAATTAGAAAAAGATTTAATATTCGTTGGATTAACAGCAATGATAGATCCACCAAGACAAGAAGCTAAAGATGCAATTGCTCAATGTCATAAAGCTGGAATCAGAGTTATGATGATTACAGGAGACCATTTGACAACTGCTAAAGCAATTGCTACTGAACTTAATATATTAAAACCTGGACATCTAGCATTATCTGGTGAAGAAACAAGAAACATGTCCGATGAAGAATTTGAGCACGCAATTCTTAACTGTGATGTCTTCGCGAGAAGTACACCAGCAGATAAGATAAGAATTGTAGAAGTTTTACAAAAGAATGGTGATGTAGTAGCGATGACTGGTGATGGAGTAAATGATTCTCCAGCATTAAAACAAGCCGAAATCGGCATTGCTATGGGTATTACTGGTACCGAAGTTTCAAAAGAAGCTAGTAATATGATATTGACTGATGATAACTTTGCTTCTATAGTTGCTGCTGTTGAAGAAGGAAGAATCATCTATAGTAATATTAGAAAGTTCACTATTTACTTAGTGTCATGTAATATTGGTGAAATACTTATTATCTTAGTAGCGATGATTTTTAGTAAATTCTTCGGCGGATTTATTCCGTTAGTCGCAATTCACTTATTATGGATTAACTTAATGACCGACTCATTCCCAGCGTTTGCGCTTGGAATGGAAAAAGGCGAAAAAAATATTATGGATAATCCTCCAAGAGCTACCAGAGAACAACTATTGAACAAACCAACATTAATCAAAGTGTTTATTCAAGGTTTGGGTCTTATGATAGCTGCTTTAATCAGTTTTAAAATTGGTCTAGTATTAGAAGGCGCTTCACTGGCTCAAGCAAGAACAATGATATTTGTTACAGTTATATTTGGTGAATTATTTAGAACTTATTCAGCTAGATCAGAAACTAAATTTATTTTTGAATCAAATCCATTCTCTAACAAAGCAGTTAATTATGCGGTATTTTTATCCATTGCTTTACTAGCAATATTGGTTTACGTTCCTCAAATAGCTGGTGTTTTCAAGATTGAAGCTTTAACAACTGTTGAATTGATAATTGCTATTGCTTTAGGTTTCGTTCCAATGCTATTTGGTGAGTTTACAAAAATTGTTCGTAAGAAAGTAGAATAATTTTACAAATCAATTTTCATTTATTATATTGAAAAATAGCGAAAATTGAGGTAGAATGAAGGACAGAGATAAGGCGGGATAGATATGAAAAATAATATTTTAAAGAATATTGATTTAGATTCTGGTGAAAAAATCTATAAAGATTTTCGTAAATTGAATGCTAAAGGTTATACTTGCCAAATTCTTTTGACAACAAAAAGACTCATTATATTTTCCAGAGGGTTTGGAATTGGTAGAGGGAAAAAAACTAAACAAAAGAGAATGAATGAAATAGATATTAATTCAATTCGTCGTCTAGAATATTATATTGAATATTTAAAAAACAATATCTGGGTTAGATTGATTGGGTTTATATTATTGGTTATTGCTATTGCAGCTGGCTATTTTATTTATATGGGTAAAGTTGCAATCCCAGCTAGTATACCTTTTCAACCATACAGTAAATATGGTGCTGTCGCTTTACTTGTTTTTATTGGTATTTTAATGTTATTTAAAATTAGGAAAACACTATACTTAAATATCACTTCAGGCGCCAGCGATAAAACAGTACTTAAATTTGATGTAAGAAAATATAATGAACTAGCCATTAGGTACCTCGCTAGTAGAATAAGACCACAATAAGCGTTCATTTTGAACGCTTTTTTTATTTCATAATTTTGAAAATAAATTTTGTGTTATAATGTTAATTAGAAGAAATTGAAGAGGTGAAATATGAAACTGGATTACAAAAAGACATTTTACATAGGTTTGGCATTTTTTCTTATAACATTGTTCTGGCAAACTTATGACTCAGTGATTACAAAAATATTGATTGATAAATTTGGTATGAACCAAACTTTGTCAGGATTTGTAATGGCGTTTGATAACATTTTAGCTTTATTCTTAATACCTTTATTTGGTACATTATCAGATAAACAAAAATCTAAAAAAGGTAGAAGAACTCCTTATATTATCATAGGTACAATTGTTGCAGCGTTTGCATTTATGGCATTATCATTTTCAGATAGTATTCAAACTTCAAAATTAAAAGCTGAAACAAGCATTACTAGCGATTATGAATTAATTCGAGATGATGAAATCACTAAGGTAGAATGGTTAACTATGCAGGAAGCTATTGAGGATGAGTGGACAATTTTAGTTGATGGTGATATTATTACTCAAGAAAAATATGATGACGTTAACGCTGAAATTATAACTGCTATGGATCAATATCTTGTTGATAATGATATATCGCAGAATGAAGAAGATCAGTTAAAAGAATTATATTATACTCATTTAAATCAAAGAGCCTGGGTTCAAACATCACAGTCTCCAGCGATTTTTATTATATTCGTTTTAAATTTACTCGTTGCTTTATTAGCAATGGCAACATTTAGATCGCCTGCAGTAGCTTTAATGCCTGATATTACAATTAAACCACTAAGGTCTAAAGGTAATGCAGTAATTAACCTTATGGGGACATTTGGTGGTATTTCAGCAATCATTGTCTTAACCATATTTGGATTAGATAATCTATCCTATGTTAACTACACTCCTGCATTTATTACTATAGGGGTATTAATGTTAGTTTTATTAGGAATCTTCTTATGGAAAGTTAATGAACGTAAACTAGTTAAAGAGAGAGAAGAAGAAGATGTAAGACTTGGTTTAACTGAAGAAGCAGAAGCGAAAGAATTACATGAATCTGTAGAAACTCTTAATAAAGATAAACGCAAGTCATTATTCTTGATTTTAGCTTCAGTGTTCTTATGGTTTACTGGTTATAATGCTGTAACTACTAAGTTATCTGATTACGCTCCAAAAGTATTAGATATGGGATTCTCATTACCATTATTAATAGCTCAAGGCGCGGCTTTAATAGCATTTATTCCAATTGGTATTCTAGCAACTAAAATAGGTAGAAGAAAAACTGTAATTGGTGGTATTATTATGCTTACACTTTGTTTTGGTTCAGTGTATTTTTTAACTCCAGATACAGCTTTCATCATGTATATAGTATTTGGATTAACAGGTGTAGCTTGGGCTACAATTAATGTTAACTCATACCCAATGGTTGTTGAATTAGCTAAAGGATCAGATGTTGGTAAATATACAGGGTATTATTATATGTTTAGTATGGCTGCACAAATTTTAACTCCAATTTTATCCGGCTTCTTAATGGATCAATTTGGTAGAAAATTATTATTCCCTTACGCAGCTTTATTCGTTATCGCTTCATTAGTTACTATGTCATTTGTTAAACATGGTGATTCAAAAATTATTAAAAAGGATTCTGTCTTAGAAAGTTTTGATGTAGACATGGATTAATAGAATTTTAAATAATAAAAGTGGACTTCAATTTGAAGTCCACATTTTTATATAAATTATTTCTTAAAACCAACACGACTCATTTTACCCCACTCATGTTTTTTTCCAAAGGAAGTAAAGTAACCTAAACTTCGATAGAGACTCATAAACTGTCTCCACCCCAAGTTCTCAATGATAGCGTTAAATATCAGTACTAATATATCTTTAACTGTTAATGGCTCTGTATATTTTTCTTGTAGATATAAAGAAATTAATGAAACAAACATTCCTAGGAAGGTAGTTAGTACTATTAGAAGCAGAATGAATACACCATCAAATATACCGAAAAATAGCCCAGCAATAATCGAAGTATATATTTGTAATTCTAAAACCGGAGCTAACATCTCAAAAATAAAGAAATAAGGCATCGCAATAGTACCATTTGTACCATACCTGCGATTAAATATCATTTTACGATGGTAGGATAGGGTATCAATTAATCCCTTTTGCCATCTGTTTCGTTGGCTTAATAGCGATTTTGATTCCTCGGGAACTTCGGTATAACACCTAGCCGTTGGAATATAACTAATACGATAATCAAGATTACTTTCAGAAGCTTTTCTTGCTATACGAACAACTAATTCCATATCTTCCCCAACCGTATCTTTTCTAAATGAACTAGCAGTTAAGTATCCGCCAACTTCAACAAGCATCCGTTTTTCAAATAAACCAAAAGCCCCAGATACAATAAGGAAACATTTCATTCTAGAAAAGCCTAATCGACCAGCGTTAAACGCTCTTATGTATTCGATTGTTTGAAAACGAGCTAACTGGGATTTTGGTAAACGATACTTTGTGACTAACCCATGATCAACAGTCGCACCATTAACAGGGACGATTGATCCACCTAATGCTAGGGTTATTGAATCGTAATCTAATACAGACGACATCATTCTAAGCAAACCACTTGGTTCTATTAAAGAATCTGCGTCAATACCACAAACATAGCTGTTTTTAGAGAAATTAATACCAACATTTAATGAATCAGCTTTACCACCATTTTCTTTATCAATGACTGTTAATTTAGTATAAAACTTATTTTTATATACTGCTTTAACAGGCATGGTGTGGATTAATTCATTAAAGTTATAGTTAACTCTTTTAAGTTCAAATTTTTCAACAAGCGTCTTTAGTGTTTGATCGTGTGATCCGTCGTTAACAACTATTACTTCATAGTTTGGATATCGTAAACTTAATAAAGATCTAAGACTCTCAACTATTGTTAATTCCTCATTATAAGCAGGTACAATAATTGATATTGGCGCAATAATACCATTTTCATAAAGAAAGTCTTCATTTTTTATTTTCCATAAAAGATCTTGTTTTTTATATTCAAACAAGGATATAAATGCGAAGAGAATATATAGAAAGTTAACAAATACGTAGTATATGATGAACCATTTATTTAGGGTTACAATATAATTTTTTATAATATCTAGGAAACTTGAATTGAAAATGAAGTTTAGTCGAGTTAATACAAAAAGAATAGGAAGAAAAATAATTAGAAAAACTAAAATGAAGGATAACCACTTTGTTTTATTTGTTTCAGGGTCAGTATTTGGAGCGTTTGCATTTGGAAATTTTGCTTGAGTGAACCCCATTTTTTTGAATATTCTTTTTCTTAAATAGGCATTTAACTCTAGATAAAAATCGTAATTATCATCGGCTATAGGTGTAATTATTTCTAATACCGAATCTTCAAGTTCAATATTCTTATTGGAATTTAACCAATTAATAATATTTATAGAATAACGGCTTCTAACCATAGATGAGATTAACAAACTTAATTCATCTATATTTTTTATGGTTAGAAAAAGGTAATCAATTTTATTTGATAGAATACCAGAAATTAGAAGTTGTTTTCTTTCATCAACTCCAGATTTAAAGAGTTCGTATAAATCCTTATAAAAGTTTCTATTAGTTATACAAATTTTCTCGATAGCTTCGGAAAAGATTACATCTCTTGACGTTTGACTTGCATAGGACAATAAAAATTCTATGGTTTTAAAATCATTTCTAGTTACCATAGAGTTTACGGCTATTTTGACTACTTCGTCATCATTATGAGCTATATACTTGGAAGATGAAAGATCCAAGCCGTAGTATCTAGATAATGCAAGTAGTGTTTGATGATATATACGATCAATTCTATGTTTGGTTAAGTTTTTTAATAGTAGAGAAGTACTATTTTGATAATGTTCTTCAATTTCCTTTAAAGTTTCTTTTAATGGTTCTTCAAATGAAGGGTGAAAAATTTGGGTTGCTAAATCTACAAAAGCTTCTTTTATTTCCATTAGTGGTGAATTAAAATATTTACTAAGGTCGTGGTAGGATTGATTGATATATTTTTTAAGGATTTTTATAACTCTTTCTTGATAATATCTCCTGCTTGTTATTAAACTCGTAACAATTGCTTGCAAGACAGGTTTATTAATGTCATTCTTCAATCCATTAACAATTAAAATTTTTATGTTCTCTTTTTGTTCTAAAAGCAATCTTTCTGTTAACATGTTTTTGGTTTCATCGTTTTTAAAAAGTGACAAATATGTAATTGCTTCAACTCTTTTGTAGTCTTTTGATGAAGTAAGATTTCTATTTAATTTTTTGATTACATTTTTGTCTATAAAGTAAGCATATGCTAGATCAAGAGATTTCTTTCTGAATTTAATTTTCTGAGATAAGACAAAGAAATTTCTAACATAAGCGTTAACACTACATTTGATGACAACTTCTTTATTAAAACTATACCGATCTGTTAAAAGACTTTGAATTAAAACATCGTTTTTATTTTTTCGTATTTGGTGATATTTTTGTGCAATAATAAGAATGATTAACAGCACACAGATAGCAATTAGAGCTATTACTAAAATTAAGACTGTTTTGTATGTCATGATTTAGTACACTCTTTTCTGTTAATCTCTCTTCTAATAACCCCGAGGATTTCTTCAAAAATAATTGGTTTGTCAAAAATGTAATTAACACCAACTAGATTAGATTTAAGAACTATGTCCACATCTTTGTTTTGAACAGTTAATAAATATAAAGTATTCATATTGATGGTTGAATCATTTAGGTGATCTTTAAGTGTAAATCCATCAATTTTATGGGTGTATCTGTCAGCGATAATCGCATCAAAATTTTCTGTTTTTAGAATGCTGAGAGCTAATAAACCATCTATAGCAGTTTGAACTTGGTAATGATTTTTCTCATAAAATGTTTTCATTATCGATAGAGTAAGCGGATCAGAATCAACGATTAATATTTTACCAAAAACTGTTTTTTCAATAATTGTATGTTGGTCAATGAACGCATTGTTACCTAGTTCATGAGATAAATTAATTCTTTGTTTTCCATAGGCGATTAACTTCTTAATTCTGTCCTCTTTTGGTAGAACATCACTTATCTCGTCAAGGGTTACTACAGCAGCTGATATAGTTATTGGTTCTATAAATGCTTCTGATTTTCTAACTGAATTTTGGATTACAGAAGCATATTCTTTCAAACTTCCTTCTTTATGATCATGTAACAACAAAATAAAATTAGGACCTTGAAGTTTAAACAACAAATCATTATCTGAGTGGGCTTGTTTTATTATGTAAGCCAGATTGCTAATAGTTTCGTCTCCAGTAGTATTAGAATATTTAACGTTAATGTCAATAATGTTATCAATTTTAAGATAAACTAACACTAGATTCGTTTTTTCTTTTTGGTGTTCTTGTAAAGTTAAATGATTCAGTAAATATTCATGTAGAAAAAACTCGTTAAAACAACTAGTTAAATGGTCGGTTATGAAAGAATCTAGAGTAGTTTTCAAAGATTCCTTTGTCATTTCTATTTTTTGCAGAATTTCTTGTTTCATTCACTTCACCTCATTATAATTATGTCGAAAATATATATACATTTATTTCATTAAAGATGAAATATAAAAATAGTTATTCTTTTGGAATGAAAAATTCAAATACTGAGTTGTCATAATGTTTTTTAACCATATCAAACTCATCTTGATTTCTTGATGCGTATGCTATGACGCACACACCTTTTCTGTATATGCGATCACAGTATTTGTTAGGTAAATCCCTAAGACCATAATTGATAAAATCAGGTTTAGTAAAAGCATTAAAGAACATACTTCTCATCAAGTATTTTGTGATTCTCTTCATTTTGGGATCATTACTAAAATATTCAGTAATCTGTCCTCTTATTATTTCGGGATGATTTTTTCTAAACCAATTCACAATATATGGGTTAAATGAGTGTATACCATATACACCTTTATAATTTTTAATTGTTTCAATGAATCTTTCACAAAGCATGGTATTATTTCCTAATGGTTTTAATTCAATTAATAAAGGGACTTTACCATTAACCATCTCGAGGGTTTGTTTAAGAGTTGGTATTGATTCGTTCGTACCCAAAATTTTTAAATCTTTTATATCATCATAGTTTAAGTCTTTTAGAAATTCTTCTTTACCAACAAGTCTTTTTAGATTATGGTCATGAAAAACAACGACAGTTCCATCTTTTAATACATTGATATCACATTCAATACCGTAACCTTTTTCGACTGCTAATTTCATAGCGGTCATAGAGTTTTCTGGAATGGTTTTATCCAAAGTATGTAATCCCCTATGCGCTATCTTACTATTTTTTATCCAAGTTAAGTCTTTCATTATGTTCCTTCTTTCCGTCAAATTTATTATATCATTGTTTCTTTAATAAGTCACATTACCTTATAATATTTTTATTCGATATATTTTGTGTTATAATATTTTTGAGGAGATAGATATATGTTAAATTTTAATTATTATAGTCCAACTGAATTTTTGTTTGGGAAGAATACCGAAAATGAAGTTGGTAAGTTATTGAAGAGATATAAAGCAAAGAAGGTTTTAGTACACTATGGTTCTGGATCAATCAAAAGATCTGGGTTGTTTGACAGAGTGATAGAATCTATAAAAAATGAAAAAATAGACTATCTTGAATTAGGTGGTGTTGTACCTAATCCAAGAGATACTTTGGTTTATGAAGGAATAGAATTGTGCAAAACGGAAAAAGTTGATTTTATATTAGCGGTTGGTGGAGGATCTGCAATAGATTCGGCTAAAGCTATTGCTGTAGGAGCAAAATATAAAGGAGATTTTTGGGATTTCTACGATGGAAAAGCAACTGTTAAAAGCGCTTTAAAAATTGGAGTTATTTTAACCATTCCGGCTGCTGGTTCAGAAGGAAGTTCAGGAAGTGTAATCACTAAAACTGATGGAATGTTAAAAAGAGGATCTGGCAGTAGATTTATGAGGCCAACTTTCTCGATCATAAACCCTGAACTTACATATACATTACCAAGTTATCAAACAGCTGCTGGAGTTGTAGATATGATGAGTCATATTTTTGAGAGATACTTTACAAAAACTCAAAATGTTATTCTTACAGACAGATTATCTGAATCAGCTTTGATATCAATCATTGAAGCAATGAAGGTTATTCAAGAAGAACCAACCAACTACGAAGCAAGAGCCACAATCTGCTGGGCTGGAACTATTGCTCACAATGGGTCTTTAGGTGTGGGCAGAGTAGAAGATTGGACTACGCACGGATTAGAGCACGAATTAAGCGCTTTATATGATGTGACTCACGGAGCTGGGTTAGCAGTAATGTTTCCAGCATTTATGAGATATACAGTAAATGAAGATGTACAAAGATATAGAAGGTTAGCTGTTAGAGTTTTTGGTATTAAAGATAAACCTAAAAAGCCATTAAAAATAGCTTTAGCAGGAATTGATGCTTTAGAAGCTTTCTTTAAAAAAATTGGAATGCCTACTACTTTTAAAGAAATTGGTGCTAAGAAGGAAGATATTGACAAGTTACTCGATAAATTAAGGATTAATCTGGGTGAAAAATTTGGGTCATTCAAAGAATTAACTTTAGAAGATGCTAGAAAAATATATGAATTAGCATGTAAATAGTCAAGAGAATTTTTCTTGACTTTTTTTCTTACTTATTACATCTAAGTAAATTAATAAATACAATTGTAGGAGGATTCTATGAAAAAATACTTTATTCTAAGTGATATTCATTCTCAGTTTGATTTGTTTGAATCTGCAATTATTAAAGCTGGGTTTGAAAAATCTAACCCAAATCATATTATGATTATCGCTGGAGATATACTAGATAGAGGTAGCCAAGGCGATTTGCTTATTAGATATCTTGAAGAACTGATAAGAATTGATAGATTGATAGGTGTAATTGGCAATCATGACGCTTTTCTAATTGATATTTTGAACCATAACTACCTGCTAGATAAAGTTGTATTTAATATTGAAAAGAATGGATTCATTGAGACGCTTAAACTAGGTAGCAAAAAGCCGATTACAGACATCAACGAACCAACTCTTGACTTGATTAGAGAAACGTTTGAAAATGAATATGAGGTTTTTACAAAATGGATTAAGGAATTACCACTATACTTAGAATACAATCATCACGTTATTGTTCACGGATTCTTGGATTTTTCTCTAGATGATTGGCATGAAACAAGCAATAGATTTGCGGTTTGGGAAAGAGGATATAATAATTCAGTGCCTAAAAACTTTACCAAAAAGATTATCTTCGGGCATACACCGAATTATTATATTAATAATCAAAACGATATTATCTATAAGGATAAAAAAATAATGATAGATGGCGGTGCGGCCGAAGGATTACAGATTAATGTTTTGATTTTAACTGAATCAGAGATATAAGACTAGTTTTGCTAGTCTTTTTTTGTGATGGTTTTTTGAGTATTGTATCTAAAAAGTGAACAATTGTTTACTTATAGAGAACCATCATATATAATGAAATTGAAAGAAGGGATATTATGAAATGTTTTGTTACTGGAGCTACCGGACATATAGGTAACGTTCTTGTTAAAGAACTGTATCATCTAGGGCATCAGGTTACTTCATTGGTTTTACCAAAGGATGACATTCAAATAATTGATCCATATACCGATATAATCTATGGTAATATATTGGATTATCAATTCCTAAAAGACAATATCGTTGATTATGACATAGTCTTTCATTTGGCTGGAATAGTAGAAATAGGATCAGGAAAAAAGAAATTATTATTTAAAATAAATGTTGAAGGTACAAAAAATATAGTTAAAGCTTGTCAAGAAAATAAGATCAAAAAATTACTCTATACTTCAAGTGTACATGCATTAAGAGAACTCCCTAAGGGAGAAGATATGTTTGAACCAACAATGTTTGATTCAAAACTGGTCAAGGGTAATTATGCAAAATCTAAGGCTTTAGCTACCAACGCTGTTTTTACTCAAAATTGTGAAGATTTAGAAACGATAATAGTTTGTCCATCTGGGGTAATTGGTCCTTATGACTATCAATTATCAAATACTGGACAAATGTTTCTCGATTATTTAATGGGAAGATTAACAGCATACATTAAAGGCAGTTATAACTTTGTTGATGTGAGAGATGTAGTTGATGGAATCATTAAAGCTGCGAATAAAGGCAAAGACAAAAATATCTATTTGTTATCTGGAAATAATATTTCTGTTAAAGAACTTCTTGATATGATAGCTACAATTTCGGGCAGAAAAAAGGTTAAAGCTAGATTGTGGTATTGGTTTATACTAATCATGAGTTACTTCGCAGAGCTATATTACAAAATACGAAGACAAAAACCTCTGTTTACTCATTACAGTATTATGGTGTTGAGATCTAATCACTTATTCTCCTATGAAAAAGCCCAAAAAGAACTTGGGTATATGGTTAGGCCAATCGAAAATACAGTGGTAGATACTTTAAATTTTATGAAGGAACACTACCTAGTAAAAAGAGGCAAAAAGTGGAAAAAACGCGCAATAGATTAAGATAAGACTCAGCTATTAATAGTGAGTCTTTTTTTTTTAAAAACACGAAAACTTATTTATAATGTTTTTTTAAAGTAAAATACACCAAGTTGGCTTTACAAGCACTACTAATGTTTGTTATAATAATAATAGTTTCAATTTACTGGAGGTCATTACTAAATGAAAAAACACTTTACATTAGCACCGATTTTTAAAGACAACATGGTTTTCCAAGCAAATAAAGTAATTAGAATTTTTGGTGAATGTAAAAAGGGTATTGAAATTTCTATTTCATTCCTAGACCAAGAAATAAAATTCAAAACAAAAACTGAAGAGTTCTTAATTGAATTAGACGCTGTTCCTATCCAGGAAAAGGGTTTTTCTTTTACTTTGTATACAAAAAAACATGAAGAAACATTCTATAACTGTTTGGTAGGAGAAGTATTTTTATTTGCCGGAGGTCAAAATGCAAGCTTACCTCTAAAAGATTCATATCATGAAGATAATTACGATAACTGCAATGTGAGAATTCTTAACTTAAATAAAGGTCTAGATAAAAATCTGGAATTTACTAATGATATAGAATGGAATATCTGTGGTAGAAGTTGTTTTGAAGATGTAAGTGCATTAGGATACTTATTCGCTAAGTATTTAAACGCAAAAGTCTCAGTACCAATCGGTATTATTTCATGTAATCATAAAGATGCATCAGTTTTTTCGTGGCTAAGCAATCAAGATGTATCGACTCATTTAGTTATTGATGAATACACAAAATTAGCAAAAGCCAACGATATACAACCTTCATTAAACACTTCGAAATTATACGAGGAGTTAATAAAGGAAATTATACCGTTATCATTAAAAGCTGTAATCTTTTATCAAGGTGAAAGTGACTATGCTCATCATAGCTTATATGAAAGTGCAATAATAAGAATTATTAAGTCTTATAGAATGAATTTTAAAGACGCTGGACTACCCTTTGTAATTACACAAATTGCTGGGTATGAATACCCTGAAGCGGATGATGAAAGCATTAGTAATATAAGATTAGTTCAAAGTGCTTTGATGGATGAATCAAATAATATATATATCGCCTCCGCTGTCGATTTGGGTGAAGAGGATAATCCTTGTCCAAAAGATAAAATGGCAATAGCAAAAAGAATTACCAACGTTGTTTTGGAGAAACTATTTAAGATAGGAAAAAACAGTATTTCGCCTACCTATTATTCTTATCAACATCATAAAGATGGACTGGTTATATACACCCAAAATAACTACCTAAATTTGGTGTCTCATTCCAATCAAAATCTAGGGTTTACATATAGCGTTAATGGAAGAGATTTTTTTGATATAAAACATATTGAAATATTGAATAATAGAATAGTAATTAAGGACATAGAAAACATCAGAGAAATAAGATATGCTTTCAAGAAATATCCTTTCTGTGATATCTATACAACCAACGAGTTACCACTATTACCATTTAGAATTCATTTAATAGATTAGAAAATGCGATTAGTCGCATTTTTTTATTCTTTATGGAGTATAATATTTATAGGTGAATAGATGAAAAAAATTAGTGTAAGCGTAAAAGAAATAGCAGAATTTCTTTTTGGTAGTAGGAGTATTACCAATGATCGCGTATTAAAAACCAGAGCTCAAGAAGGTATAGAAATTCACAACTATTGGCAAGCTCAATATGGTGAATTTGACCAAAAAGAAGTTGCTTGTAAGACAACTTTTTTTAATGATGGTATTGAACTAACCATAAGAGGGAGAATTGATGGAGTAATCAAGACTGATGAGGGGCTATGCATTGAAGAAATAAAATCCACTCATACTGATTTTGAAATTCTTGATGAAAAGACGTATCCAAGTCACCTAGCACAAGCCAAAATTTATGCATATATGTATCTTAAAGATAACAATCTAAGAAGCATAAATGTTAGACTCACATATATAAAAGTTAAGGACAGAAAAATTCTACAAATTGAAAAACACTTAACAAATGGAAAACTTGAAAAATTTTTCAAAAAAATAATTACAAAATATATTGATTGGTTAAAACTTTTAAATAATCACGAGCACGAAAGACTAAAATCAATAGAAGGTTTGAAGTTTCCATTTGAAAATTTCAGATTAAACCAAAGAGAAATGATGGCATACATTTATAAAAATGTACTCAGAAAAGGCACCTTGTATGTTGAGGCTCCAACAGGAATCGGTAAGACAGTTGCTTCACTCTTCGCGGCGTTAAAAGCGATTAATCAACCTAGACAAAAAGCCTTCTATTTAACTGCTAAAAACGATGGAAAGAAGATAGTTATAGACACAGTGAAGCTTTTAGAAGATAAGGGGTTAATCGCCAAGACATGTGAAATAACCTCCAAAGATTCAATGTGTTTCCTTAAAGAAAGGGATTGTGATCCGGAAGTTTGCAAATATGCTAAGGGATATTACAAAAGAGTATACAATGCAATAGCTAACATCTTTGAAAACGAAACGCTCATAACCCAAGACGTTTTTAGAAAATACGGTAAAAAATATACAGTGTGTCCTTTTGAATTATCACTAGATACATCAAACTATTCAGACATCATAATCTGTGATTACAATTATGTCTTTGACCCACTTGTTCACTTGATTAGGTACTTCGAAGATGACACTTATAACCCTATCATTCTTTGTGACGAAGCACACAACTTAGTATCAAGAAGTAGGGGTATGTTTTCTGCGAGTTTACTTAGTGAAGATTTCATAAGAATAAAAGAGACCTCAAAATACCTTAAACCAAACCCTACATACGAGATAAATTTGGTGTTAGAAATTTTTACAGAAGCTAGTATAGAATTATTAGAAGTTGACTTCATAAAAAAAGACGAAATTAATCCATATTTGATAAAAACGTTACGCAAATTACTTATGAAATTAGATCAAATATTTTCAGATGACAAGATAAAATTTGATAAAAAAGCATTGCGCGAATTCTACTTTATTGTTAATAGATTTATCAAAATAAGCGAGTATTATAATGATGAATTCGTTTATTTAATTGAGAAGTCAGAAGAAGAAATAACAATGTCTATTAAATGCTTAAACGCATCACAATATATTAATCAAACTATAGACACACACACTGAAGGTTGTACTTTCTTCAGCGCTACATTGGATCCGATATTCTATTACAAAACTTTATTGACAAATAATGCAGGTGATGACATTTCATTAGCATCATCATTTAAGCAAAATCATCTACTATTATTAGGTGTAGATGATATATCAACTAGGTATCGGGACAGAGAAAATTCAATTGATAAAATCATCGAAGTTACTCGATCTTTGGTAACATCTAAGAAGGGAAATTATATTTTATTTTTCCCTAGTTATGTTTATATGAATTTAGTTAAATCTAGATTAGTTGAAGAGATAGAAAATGTTAGTTTTATTACCCAAAGAAAAGAGATGTATACCAAGGAAAGAAAACAGATGATGGACCTATTCAAAGAAGAGTCAGAAACCACACAAGTATTTATGTTTGTGATGGGTGGAATATTTGGTGAATCAATTGATTTAATTGGTGATATGTTGTCTGGAGTTTTGATAGTCGGAGTAGGGTTGCCAGCATTAAGTCCGTTTAACAATGTTCTAAGATCTCATTATGATATTACGTTTAATAATGGATTTGATTTCGCCTATACGTATCCTGGATTGAACAAAGTAATCCAAGCTGTTGGGAGAGTTATTAGAACCGAAACTGATAGAGGGGTAGCGATTCTATTTGATGATCGGTTTACTGCTAGAAAATACCTGCGACTTTATCCTAAAACTTGGAGTCATTTAGAAGTATGCAATGACACTAAAGAATTAAAAAATATGATTAAAGATTTTTGGAAGGATGGGCTAGATGAAGAAGAAGAAGTCAGTTAGTAAAAGAATACTTAAAGTGTTATTGGTTATTTTTGTAGTGTTGATATCTTTTGTGTTAATCATCAATATTCCTATAATAACTTTAAGCAATAAAACAAACAAAGTAGATTACAGTAATTGGATGAGTGAAAATCTAGAGAATGAACAAAGGCTAGTTGACACATCAATGCTAGGGGCTCATGATGCTTTCTCAAATGAAATAAACATATTCAGCAAATTAGATCCATATGAAAGCAATGGAATAATGCAGGGTTTTACAGGACTATTAGTAAAAGGATTTATAATGAGACAATCACTTACTCAAGTTAACGATGCGGAAGCGTTGCTTAGTAGTGGTGTTAGATATTTAGATGTAAGATTGACTTATGATGAAGAAATTTGGTTTACAAAACATAATTATTTATCTGGGGAGTTTGAAGTTATAGCAAATCAGATTGTAGATTTTCTGGAAAATAACCCAGGTGAGTTTTTGATAATAGATTTTCAACATGTTAGTGGAGTTAGCTACGAAGAAAGTGATGATTATGATACTTTTTATGATATGTTGGGTTTATTTGGGTTATTAGATTATGCATATATGGTAAATGACTTAGAAAATTTAACATATGGAGACTTAACGAATAACGGTACGGAAGCTAAGGTAATCATTATTTCTAAATTTGACGCTTCAGACGGAAAAGTTCTTAACTATAATTCATCAATTAGATCTAATTGGGCTGATTCTGATGATTTTGAATATATAATTGATTTCATACAAGAAGAAGCTGGTGTAGTAGAAACAGAAAGCATAAGTAATAGTTTTAGAGTAATGCAAGCTGTATCTACAATGCAAATGAGTGGGCCAGGAATTTCAAAAGCATTAACGGCTTGGTCATTGATTGAAAGAGCTAAAGACTTCAATGCGTATTTGCTTGAATATGAAGGCTTTGAGGAGTTATTGGAGTTTCTTCCAATTGTTATGGTAGATTACTCAGATACAAATTACAAAGAGTTTAATGAAAACATAATGCAAATAATCATCGACTTTAATCAAAGTTGATGATTTTTTTACTGTTTGGTGCTCTCATCTAAGTATTTTAAAATAAAGTAATACTCTAGATTTTACATAAATCTTGAATTTACATAAAAATTTTAAGAGAATTTGAAGGTAAGATTAAAAATAATTTAATGTGTTAATCGAGTATTTCTATTGGAAATGGCGATTTATATATATAATAAGGAAAAAAACTTAATTTACGGAAAAAAATCCTTGCATTATAAATTGAAATTTGATATCATAGTAAAGCCTATGTAAATAGGAAGGCATAGATTTGGGAGGTTGCTGACACACACATAGCCGTTGTTATGGTGGTGAAAACGTGATGTTAGGGAATTTCCAATGAGCCTGTATATAAGCTAAATTATATGCAAAGGAGGAGCTTAAATGGCTACAAATCAAGTTATTAGAATTAGATTGAAATCTTATGATCACAGATTATTAGATCAATCAGCAAAGAGAATAGTTGAAACAGCTAAGAAAACTGGTGCAAAAGTAAGTGGACCGATTCCACTACCGACTGAAAAAGAAATTTTTACAATCTTAAGAAGTCCCCATGTTAACAAAACTTCACGCGAACAATTCGAAAGAAGAACTCACAAGAGACTTATCGATATCGTGAATCCAACAGCTAAAACAATTGACTCGTTAATGCACTTAGATTTACCATCTGGTGTAGATATTGTCTTGAAGTAACAAATTTTAAATAGGAGGTGTACTCATGGCAAAAGGTATCTTAGGAAGAAAAGTAGGAATGACTCAAGTATTTGATGAAACTGGTAAAATGATTCCTGTCACAGTAATTTCGGTTGAACCGAATGTTGTATTGCAAAAGAAAACTATAGAAACTGATGGATATTCAGCAGTTCAATTAGGATTCATGGATAAAAGAGCTAACTTAGTTAACAAACCTTTATCTGGACATTTTGCAAAAACTGAAACAACGCCTAAGCGCTACATAAAAGAAATACGTCTTTCAGGAATGGAAGAGTATGAAGCTGGCCAAGAGGTAAAATGTAATATATTTACCGCTGGAGATTATGTAGACGTAACAGGGATGTCGAAGGGTAAAGGTTTTCAAGGTGTTATTAAACGCCATAACTTTGCAACCGGATTTAAGACACATGGATCTAAATATCACCGCGGTGTAGGTTCAATGGGTGTAATCGCACCGAACCACATTAGAAAAGGTAAAAAAATGCCAGGTAGAATGGGTCATCTTAAAGTGACTATTCAAAACCTAGTTGTAGTTCGTGCTGATGCAGAAAAAAATATCCTTTTAATTAAAGGAAACGTACCAGGACCGAACAAAAGATTATTAGTAATAAAAAACGCAATCAAAAAATAATATTATCGGAAGGAGGAATAAGCTATGCCTAAATTAGCAATGTTAAATCAACAAGGAGAATCTGTTGGGAATATTAATCTAAGCGATGCAGTATTTGCAGTAGAAAATAACGAACAAGTTATATATGATGTTGTCAAACAACAAAGAGCTGCTATGCGTCAAGGAACATCGAAAGTTAAAAACAGATCAGCTCGTAGAGGCGGTGGGAGAAAACCATATCGTCAAAAAGGAACTGGACATGCTCGTCAAGGTACTATCCGCGCCCCACAATATGTTGGCGGTGGAGTAGTATTTGGACCAACACCAAGAGATTATGATTATAAAGTTAATAGAAAGGTTAGACGTTTGGCTCTTAAGATAGCATTATCTGACAAAGTTAGACAAGAAAACCTTATTGCTGTAGATTCATTAGCTTTAGCATCATTAAAAACTAAAGAAATGGTTACAGTAATAAATAGTTTAAAAGTAGAAGGTAAGATAATGGTAATTATGGATGAAGTTAACAACTTAGTTGAAACTGCATCAAGAAATATTCCAAATATCGTTACCGTTGCATACAATCACATTAGTGTTTATGATGTATTAAACACAAATAAAGTGATAGCAACTGAAGCTGCATTAAAGAAGATCGAGGAGGCTTTAAGTTAATATGGACAAATATCAAATAATTAAACGCCCGATTGTATCGGAAAAAACAACAAGCTTATCAGAACAAAGAAAGTATACTTTCGAAGTTGATAAAAGAGCAAATAAAATTCAAATCAAAGAGGCTGTTGAAGCGATCTTTGAAGTGAAAGTGGAAAAAGTAAATGTCATTAATGGTATTGCAAAAGCTAAAAAAGTGGGTCAACACTCAGGATTTACAGCTGCTGTTACAAAAGCCATTGTTACGCTAAAAGTCGGTAACAAAATAGACATTTATGAAGTCTAATAGGAGGATTAAATAATGGCTATCATAAAGTTTAAACCGTTGACTAATGGTCAACGTCACATGACAAAGCTGGATTATAACGAAATTACAGCTTCAAAGCCAGAGAAAAGCTTGACTGCTATCATTAAGAAACAAGGTGGTAGAAACAATCAAGGTAAAATTACTGTCCGTCATCAAGCCGGAGGAGCAAAACGTAAATACAGAATCATCGATTTCAAAAGAAATAAAGATGGTGTTATTGGTAACGTTGCTACTATCGAATACGATCCAAATAGAACAGCTAATATCGCATTAATTCATTATGTTGATGGAGAAAAAAGATATATTTTAGCTCCAAAAGGTTTAAAAGTTGGAATGACTGTTGAATCTGGAGAAAAAGCTGATATCGTAATCGGAAACGCAAAAGAAATCAAAAGCATACCTGTAGGTACTGTAATTCATAATATTGAATTATCTCCTGGTAAAGGTGGACAAATGATTAGAGCCGCTGGAACAAGCGCACAAATCTTAGGTCGTGAAGAAAAATACGTTTTAGTTAGACTAAAATCAGGTGAAGTTAGAAGAGTCTTAGGAAAATGCCGTGCAACAATCGGTGAAGTTGGTAATGAGTTTTATTCATTAGTTAACATCGGTAAAGCTGGTAGAAAAAGACATATGGGAGTTAAACCAACAGTTCGTGGTTCAGCTATGAACCCAGTCGATCACCCTCATGGTGGTGGAGAAGGTAAACAACCAATTGGACACAAGTCACCATTAACACCTTGGGGAAAAATTGCCCTTGGTAAAATCACAAGAAAAAATAAAAAACCTAGCGATAAACTAATCGTTAGAAGAAGAAATAAATAAGGAAGGAGGAACTCAATATGTCACGTTCAATTAAAAAAGGTCCATTCTGCGACGATCACTTAATGAAAAAAACCGTTGCAGCAAACGTAGCAAATTCAAAGAAAGTAATTCAAACATGGTCGAGACGTTCTACTATATTCCCCAATTTTGTGGGATTAACTATAGGTGTTCATAACGGGAAACAACACATTCCTGTATATATCACTGAAGATATGGTTGGTCACAAATTAGGAGAGTTCGCTCCGACAAGATCTTATCGCGGTCACGCTGATAAGAAAGTTTCAAGAGGAGGTAACTAATAATGGAAGCTAAAGCTATTGCTAAAACAGTCAGAATTTCTCCTCGTAAAGTGAAACTTGTTGTGGATTTAATAAGAGGTAAAAATATTGGAGATGCATACTCTATATTAAGAAACTTATCAAGAGGCGCTTCAATTGTTGTAGAAAAACTACTAAAATCTGCTGTTGCAAACGCAGAACACAATTACCAACTAGATCAAGAAAACTTATTTGTTAAAGAAGTTTACGTTGGTGAAGGTAAAACAATGAAAAGAATGCAACCACATGCACAAGGTAGAGCATTTCAAATTTTAAAGAGAACTAGCCACATATACTTAACTGTGGCAGAAAGAGAATAGGAGGAATTTTATGGGACAAAAAGTCAATCCGATAGGACAACGCATAGGAATCATTCTTGATTGGGAATCAAGATGGTATGCTAATAAGAATGACGTAGCAGATTTACTTCATGAAGACATTAAAATTCGCGAATTAATCTATGATCTCTATAAAAATGCTAGTGTTTCTAAAATAGAAATAGAAAGAAGCAAAAAAAGAGTTATTATTACAGTTAATACCGCTAAACCAGGTATGGTAATCGGTAGAAATGCTGAAACTAAAAAAGCTGTTGTTGCTAAATTACAAAAACTTACAAACAAAACAGTTTATTTAAATGTTGTTGAAATCAAACGCGCTGAAATTGACGCTCGATTAGTTGCAGAAAATATTGCACACCAATTAGAAAACAGAGCTTCATTCAGAAGAGTACAAAAAGTAGCAATCCAAAGAGCTTTAAAATCTGGAGCAAGAGGATGTAAAACTTTAATCTCTGGCCGTCTTGGCGGAGCTGAAATGGCACGTAGTGAAGGATACAGTGAAGGAAATGTTCCACTACATACTTTAAGAGCTAATATCGATTATGCTTTAGCTGAAGCTAAAACTACATATGGATTATTAGGAATCAAAGTATGGATTTACAAAGGTGAAATATTACCTGCTAAGAAAAAGGGGGTTAAGTAATAATGTTAATGCCTAAAAGAACTAAATATCGTCGTCCTCATAGAGTAAGCTACGAAGGTAAAGCCAAAGGTAATACCCAAATAGACTTCGGGGAATTCGGTTTAAAAGCAAGCGAAGGTGCATGGATTACAGCGCGCCAAATCGAAGCTAGCCGTATTGCGATGACTCGTTATATGAAAAGAATGGGGCAAGTTTGGATTAGAATATACCCTCATTTAGCAAAAACAAAGAAACCTCTAGAAGTTAGAATGGGTTCTGGTAAAGGTTCACCAGAAGAATGGGTAGCAGTTGTGAAACAAGGGCAAGTTATATTTGAAGTTGCTGGAGTTTCAGAAGAAATCGCAAAGGAAGCTTTAAGATTAGCTGCACATAAATTACCAATTAAAACTAAATTTATTTACAAAGAAGAAAGTGGTGATTCGAAATGATGTATGCAAAACACATCCGTGAGATGGACACCAAAAATATTTTGAATGAAATTGAAAACCTAAAAAAAGAATTATTTGATCTACGCTTTAAGCAAGCAACAGGTCAATTAGAAAATACTGCACGCTTAAACACTGTTAGAAAGACTATTGCTCGTATGAAAACTGTTTTAACTCAAAGAGAAAGCGAATAAGGGGGATTATTATGGAAAATACAATAAATCGTAAAGTATTCACTGGAACTGTAGTTTCAAATCAAAACGATAAAACAATCACAGTTTTAGTTACTACATATAAGAAACATCCTCTATATTCTAAAAGAGTTATCTCATCTAAGAAATTTAGAGCACATGATGAAAAAAACGAAGCCAATACAGGTGATGTTGTTAAAATTACTGAATGTAGACCACTATCAAAATCTAAACGTTTCCGTTTAATTGAAGTAGTGGAAAAACATGAAACTATACTTTAGTTAGGGGCCTATTATGATACAACAAGAATCCAGATTAAAGATCGCCGACAATTCAGGCGCACGTGAAATTTTAACAATCAAAGTATTAGGTGGATCAGGTCGTAGATACGCTAGTATCGGAGACGTCATTGTGGCTACAGTTAAACAAGCAACTCCTGGTGGAGCTGTTAAAAAAGGTGAGGTTGTAAAAGCAGTAATAGTTAGAACAAAATATTCTATACGTCGTGCAGACGGTTCATTCATTAAATTCGATGATAACGCAGCAGTAATTTTAAAAGAAGACATGAGTCCATTAGGAACTCGTATCTTTGGCCCTGTTGCAAGAGAGTTAAGAGATAAAGACTTTACAAAAATCGTTTCTCTTGCTCCAGAAGTATTATAGGAGGCATTTCATGAAATTAAAGACAAACGATAAAGTCGTTATAATCTCTGGTGCAGATAAAGGAAAACAAGGTACAATAATTAAGGTTTTAACTAAATCAAATAGAGTTGTACTTGAAGGCGATGGATTAACAAAAATAAAAAAACATTTGAAACCATCTCAAGCTAATCCTGATGGTGGAATCATGGAAGTTGAAAAACCAATCAATGCTTCAAATGTTATGTTATTAGATCCAAAAGCAAAAGCACCTACAAAAGTAGGATATAAAACAATAATTAGAAAAGATAAAAAAGAAGAAAAAGAAGTCAAAGTTAGATTTGCAAAAAAATCTGGCGAAGTTTTGGATAAGTAAGGGGAGAATGAGATGAATAGATTACAAGAAAAATATAAAGCCGTCATAGTGCCTGCTTTAGTAGAGAAATTCAACTATACTTCTGTTATGCAAGCTCCTAAGATAAGCAAAATAGTATTAAACATCGGTGCAGGAGACGCAGTTCAAAACCCAAAAGTATTAGATGATGCTGTAAGCGAATTAGGACAAATCACAGGGCAAAAAGCTTTAGTAACAAGAGCTAAAAAATCAATAGCTAGTTTCAAGTTACGTGAAGGAATGCCAATTGGTTGTAAAGTAACGCTACGTGGAGAAAGAATGCTTGATTTCTTTGATAAATTAGTATCAATCGCTTTACCACGAGTTAGAGACTTTAGAGGGGTTAATCCTAAAGGCTTTGATGGAAGAGGAAATTATACACTAGGTATAAAAGAACAATTAATATTTCCAGAAATAGACTATGACAAAGTTTCAAAAATACGTGGTATGGATATAGTTATCGTAACCACAGCAAATACAGATCAGGAAGCATTAGAATTGCTTAAACAATTCGGAATGCCTTTCAAGAGATAAGGAGGATATTATGGCAAAAACATCAAAAAAAGTAAGTCAAAAACGCGGATCTAAATTTCCAGTAAGAAACTATACTAGATGTGAACGTTGCGGACGTCCTCATGCTGTTTACAGAAAATTTAGATTATGTCGTTTATGTTTTCGCGAATTAGCTTACAAGGGTCAAATCCCTGGAGTTAAGAAAGCAAGTTGGTAATAATTATGAGTAGAAATATTTCCTACAGATTAAGGAAGGAGGCATTATAATATGGTCATGACAGATCCTATCGCGGATATGCTAACAAGAATCCGTAATGCAAATCAGATGAAACATAAAAAAGTTAATGTGCCTGCATCAAAATTAAAAGTTGAAATTCTAGGTGTACTTAAACAAGAAGGGTACATAGTAGATTTTGAACGTGTAAATGATGGAGTACAAGGAACATTAAAAGTAACATTAAAATATTTAGAAAATGAAGAAAGAGTAATTAGAGGTTTGAAAAAAATAAGCAAACCTGGTTTACGTGTGTATGCTAAGACAAACGACATCCCTAAAGTATTAAATGGTTTAGGAATAGCTATTGTCTCTACATCTAACGGTCTTATGACTGATAGAGCTGCTAGAAGACAAAAAGTTGGTGGCGAAGTAATAGCATATATATGGTAAATTTATAATTGGAGGTGCAAGAAAACTATGAGTCGTATTGGTAAACAAACGATAAAAATTCCTGAAGGAGTTTCTGTTGACATCAAAGAAAATAATTTCGTTGTTGTTAAAGGAACAAAAGGGGAACTAAGCTTTACTTTCCATGCAAACATGGCAATTAAAGTTGAGAATCAAGAAATTTCTGTAACCCGACCAAATGATTCTTTAAGCAATCGTTCACTACATGGAACTACTAGAGCTTTATTGAATAATATGGTTATTGGTGTAACAAGCGGATATGTAAAGATCCTTGACATCAAGGGTGTTGGGTATCGTGCTATGTTAAAAGATCCAAAAACATTGATCTTAAACGTTGGATATTCAAATCCAGTTGAAATGGCTATTCCTGAAGGAATTACAATTGAAATTCCTAAGAATAAAAATACAGAAGTTCAAGTAAAAGGTGCTAACAAACAAGTCGTCGGAGAATTTGCGGCAAACATCCGTAAAGTACGTCCACCTGAACCTTACCTAGGTAAAGGTATCAGATATAGAGACGAACATGTACGTCGTAAAGAAGGGAAAACAGCTAAGTAATTAGCTAGGTGAAATTTTATGTTTAAACCAGTAAATAGAAACAAAAAAAGACAAAAAAGACATCGTCGTATTAGATTTAATATGAAGGGAACACCTGAGAGACCTCGTCTTAATGTTTTTCGTTCTAACAAAGGAATTTATGCACAATTAATCGATGATATTAATCAAGTAACATTAGCACAAGCTAATTCAAATGAATTTAAAGATATAAACGGATCAAATATTGCAGGAGCTAAAGTTGTTGGTGAAGCAATAGGTAAAAGAGCCGTTGAAAAAGGATACAAAGTGGTAGTGTTTGACCGCGGAGGATACTTATACCATGGTAGAGTAAAATCTTTAGCAGACGCTGCAAGAGCCGCAGGGCTAGAATTCTAGAAGGAGGTTAACTAAAAATGGAAGAAAATAAAAAACCTGTTCAAGGGAATAGTAACAGCAGTAATGCAAACCCACAGAAAAGTTCTCAAAATAACAGAAGAAATAACAACAACAGAAATAACAAAAAAAGTAGAAATCCAAGAAAAAAAGAAGTTAAACTCTATGATGAAAGAGTTGTTAGCATCGGCCGTGTAACTAAGGTTGTTAAAGGTGGTAGAAGATTCAGCTTCTCAGCTTTAGTAGTAGTTGGAGATAAAAAAGGTAAAGTTGGATTCGGAACTGGTAAAGCCGGTGAAGTACCTGACGCTATCAAAAAAGCTATCGAAGATGCTAAGAAAAACATTATCATTGTACCAATAACAGGAACTACAATTCCTCATACTGTAACAGGTAAATTTGGTGCTGGTAAAGTATTCTTACGTCCAGCCGCAGAAGGTACAGGAGTTATCGCTGGAGGACCAGTTCGTGCTGTATTGGAATTAGCTGGAGTACAAGATGTATTAAGTAAATCATTAGGCTCAAGTACGCCTATTAACATTGTCCGCGCTACCGTAGAAGGTTTAAAAGAATTAAGAAACGTTGATATGGTCGCTAAAATGAGAGGACTTACTCCTGAGGAGGTACTCAAGTAATGGCAAAAGTTAAAATAACTTTAGTAAAAGGTATGTTTGGAAACAAACCAAATCAAATAAAAACAATAAGAGCTTTAGGACTACACAAACGAACTTCTTCTGTAATTAAAGAAGATAACGATATGATAAATGGTATGATAAGAACCGTTGCTCATTTAGTGTCAGTCGAAAAAGTTAAGAAGTAGGAGGTCGTTTATGAACTTACATGAATTAAAACCAAACCCAGGCGCTACGCATTACAAGAAAAGACTTGGTCGTGGAACAAGTTCTGGTCATGGTAAAACAGCAGGACGTGGAACAAAAGGTCAAAACTCTCGTTCTGGTGGAGGAACTAGACTTGGTTTTGAAGGTGGACAAACACCTTTATTCAAACGTCTTCCGAAAAAAGGATTTACGAATCCTTTTAGAAAAGAATACGCGATTGTCAACATATCTGAATTAAACAGATATCCAGAAGGTACGATTATTAATCCTGAATTACTTATCAAGGATAGAGTAGTCAGAAAAATACTTAATGGAGTTAAAATTTTAGGAAAAGGGAAATTAGAAGTAAAACTTACTGTTCAAGCTCACAAGTTCACAGCTGCAGCTGAAAAAGCTATACTAGACGCTGGTGGCAAAACAGAGGTGATATAATCATGGATACTATAAAAAAGATCTTAAAAAACAAAGATCTACTTAAAAAAATAGGGTTCACGTTATTAGCTTTTATGATTTTCAAACTACTAACATATGTAACAATGCCGCTTATTAATTCAGCATCATTAACTAGTTTATTTGATAACTCTGGATTCTTAGGTATTGTTAACTCAATTTCTGGGGACGCTTTAAGAAACTATTCAATTATCGCACTTGGGATTAGTCCATACATCACTGCATCAATTATTGTGCAAATGTTACAAATGGATATCATTCCAGTATTTAAAGAATGGAGCCTTGAAGGTGAAACTGGGAGACAAAAAATATCTAGAGTAACTAGATATATGGCGATTGCATTAGCATTTGTTCAAGCGATAGCTATGACATTTGCATTTCACAATTCGCAAGCATCATTATTCCAAACATTTGTAAGTGACTGGGCAACAGCTGATGGTAAGAATCTCTGGTTCTTAGTATATTTCTACATTGCAGTAGTATTAACAGCAGGTACAGCATTTATGATTTGGCTAGCTGATCAAATTACATTAAAGGGAATCGGTAATGGTTCATCAATGTTAATCGTTGGTGGTATCATTATGTCATTACCAGGAACTATCACTTCATTAATCCAATTCTACATTGCGGATCCATCTGGAGTTTTAGCAACTGTTTATACCGGACAAGGTACATTTGTAGGCTATGTTCTCTTTGGGGTTAGTATGCTGAGCTTTATTCTAGTATTAGTTGGGGTTACTTATATGCAGGTTGCTATAAGAAAAATTCCAATTCAATATGCAAATAGACCAGCAACTGCTAAATTCAAAGGAAAATCGGAATCTAATATTCCACTTAAGATTAATACGGCAGGAGTTATTCCGGTAATCTTCGCATCAATTATCCTTTCATTACCAAATACTGTATTTGGATACATGAATATTGGAGCTGGTGCAAGTAACTGGTTAACACAAATATTCTCATATAGTCAACCTATAGGATTCGCTGTATATATTCTATTAATCTTTATCTTTACATTCTTCTATACGTTCATCATTATTAAACCTGAGCAAATGGCAGAAAATTTACAAAAACAAAATGCTTATATTCCTGGGGTTAGACCTGGGTATGAAACAGAAACTTATATTACAAAAACTTTATTTAGAATTACTGTTATAGGAGCATTTTATCTTATAGTAATAGCGAGTTTACCGATTATTACATCAATGGCTTTAGGACACTCATATGCACAAATCGGGGGGACTTCTTTACTAATTATCGTTGGTGTTGCATTAGAAACCGCTAAGCAAATTGAAACTGATACTCAAGAGAAAACCTATACGGGTTTCATGAGATAACATTCAATGATCAATTTGTTAATTATGGGAAAACCAGGGGCCGGAAAAGGTACTCAAGCTAAAAAACTTTTAGAATATTTTGAGTTAACTCATATTTCAACCGGTAATATTTACCGTGAAGAAATAAAGAAGAACTCTGCTATAGGGATTGAAGCCAAAAAGTACATTGCTGAAGGAAACCTAGTACCCGATGATATGACCAACGATATTGTAAAAAAAGTAATCAGTACTCATAAATATCCTAAAGGTTTTATGCTTGATGGATATCCAAGAACTGCTTCACAAGCTGATGCTTTAGATTTAATGTTAAAAGATTTAAATATCAAACTAACAGCTGTAATAAATGTTGATGTTAAAGATGAGGTTTTACTTCATCGAATGGCTGGTAGAAGAGTTTGTTCAAATTGTGGTAATACTTATCACGTTGACTACCATCCACCAATTAAAAAAGGCATCTGTGATTACTGTGGACATCAACTAATCCAAAGAGAAGATGATTTAGAAGAATCTGTAATGAATCGTTTGAGTATTTATAATAAGAAAACGAAACCGTTGTTGGATCACTATCAAAGATTAGGCATATTAATGGTAATCGATGGTGGAAAAACTTCTGATGAAGTTTTCAAAGAAATAACTAGTAAATTAGGTGAATAAAAATGGTTACAAGAAAATCAAATCGTGAAATTGAATTAATGAGAATTGCTGGCAGAATAGTAGCACTAGCTCATAAGGCTGCCGCTGAAGCTATTAAACCAGGAATGTCAACAAAGGACTTAAATGAAGTGATTGAAAAAGTGATCATAAAAAACGATGCAATACCATCGTTTAAAAATTATAACGGATTTCCCGCTGCCGCATGCATCTCGATAAACGAAGAAGTCGTACACGGTATTCCAAGTCCACATAGAATCATTAAAAATGGAGACATTGTCTCTGTAGATATTGGTGCTATATACAAAGGATACCATGGAGACTCAGCGTGGACTCACGCATGCGGGGAGATTTCCGATGCAGCACGTAGATTACTTGAAAGCACAGAAGCAAGTTTATTTGCAGGGCTAAAATATGCAAAAGCAAATAATAGACTATCAGATATTTCTCATGAAATCCAAAAAACCGCAGAAGGTTTAGGATATTCAGTAGTAAGAGAGTTTGTCGGGCATGGAATTGGTAAACATTTACATGAAGATCCACAAATTCCTAATTACGGACCACCACATAGGGGATTATTGTTGAAATCGGGAATGACATTAGCGATTGAACCAATGATTAACCTAGGTCACAAAGAAGTAAAAGTATTATCTGATGGATGGACAACCATAACCCGCGATAAATCATTATCAGCTCACTTCGAGCATACAATATTGATTACAAATGATGGGTATGAGATTTTGACCAAGGTATAAAAAGGGAGTGATTTTATTTGGCAAAAAAAGATGATGTTATCGAGATGACAGGGAAAGTAGTAGAAGTTTTGCCCAATGCTCAATTTATTGTTGAGCTAGAAATCGGACACCGTATTAAGGCACACGTTTCTGGTAAAATCCGCATGCATTACATACGCATTTTACCAGGTGATAAAGTTAAAGTTGAACTATCAACATATGACCTAACACGTGGAAGAATAACTTATAGAATGAAATAATTTTAAAAATTTAAAGAAAGATTTTGGGAGGTACATGGTATGAAAGTAAGACCATCTGTTAAAAAAATCTGTGATAAATGTAAAATAATCAAAAGACATGGAAAGGTTCTTGTTATTTGTGAAAATCCAAAACACAAACAAAGACAAGGAAAGTAGGAGGAAATTATGGCACGTATCGCAGGAGTAGATATTCCTAGAGAAAAAAGAGTAGTAATATCACTTACATATGTATTCGGAATCGGAAGAACCAGATCTGAGCAAATCTTAGCTGCAGCTGGTATTTCTGTTGATAAAAGAACTAAAGACTTGACTGATGAAGAAGTAGTAAAAATCCGTCAAGAAGTACAAAAGTTTACTGTAGAAGGTGATCTAAGAAGAGAAAGAGCTTTGAACATTAAAAGATTAATGGAAATAGGCTGTTACAGAGGCTTACGTCATCGTAGAGGATTACCTGTTCGTGGACAAAACACTAGAAATAATGCTAGAACACGTAAGGGACCAAGAAAAACAGTAGCTAATAAGAAGAAATAGAAGGGAGAATTGAATAAAATGGCACGTAATGTAAGAACTAAACGTCGTGTGAAAAAGAATGTTCCTATTGGAATCGCACATATTCATTCGACTTTCAACAATACAATTATTACAATTACTGATACAAAAGGTAATGCAATTGCTTGGAGTTCAGCTGGAGCTATCGGATACAAAGGTAGTCGTAAGTCAACTCCATTCGCTGCAGGACTAGCATCAGAAGCAGCTGCTAAATTAGCTATGGACAATGGTGTTCTAAAAGTTGAGGTAGAAGTTAAAGGACCTGGACCTGGACGAGAAGCTGCAATCAGAAGTTTACAAGTAGCGGGATTAGAAATTACAGCAATTAAAGATGTTACACCAGTTCCACATAATGGATGTCGTCCAAGAAAACGACCTCGTGGTTAGGAGGTAACCTATGAAGGACTTGAAATTCGAAAAACCTAAAACATTTACTGAAGAAATAAATGATGATTATGGAAGATTTGTAATAACGCCTCTTGATAGAGGATTTGGAATTACTATCGGGAATTCATTAAGGCGAGTTTTATTGTCTTCTTTGCCGGGAGCTGCAATTGTTAACGTTAATATCGATGATGTAGTACACGAATTTACACCTATTGACGATGTGGTAGAAGATGTTACTGCAATTGTATTAAACCTAAAAGGAGTAATTTTATCTATTGATAATGAAGATTCTACGGTTGAAAAAAGACTTGATATAACTGTTACAGGGCCTAAAGATGTATACGCAAGTGATATCTTAGCTGATGAACAAGTATCAATTATTAACCCAGATCATTATATCTGTCATGTGAATGCGGGTAAAGAATTTAGAATGGTAATGAAAGCCAGAAAAGGTAATGGTTACGTAGGTTCTAAAACAAACGCAACATATAAAGAAGATGTAAATGATATTGCAATAGATAGTATCTACACGCCTATAGTTAAAGCAGATTACTCAGTTGAAAAAACTAGAGTTGAAGATTCTGGTGATCATGACAAATTAACTATGGAAATCTGGACAAATGGATCAGTAAATCCAAAAGATGCTATTGGTTTAGCGTCAAAAATGTTGATTGACCATTTACAAACAGTAGTTGAATTATCAACGACTGAAATTGAAGAAAACTTTATGGTTGAAAGAAAGAGCGAAGAAAAAAATCGTAACTTAGAGAAACCAATTGAAGACTTAGATCTTTCTGTAAGATCTTATAACTGCCTAAAAAGAGCTGGAATTCATACTTTGGGAGAATTAATAGAAAAATCTGAAGAAGATATGATGAAAGTAAGAAATTTAGGTAAAAAATCATTGAAAGAGGTTAAGCAAAAGCTTGAAGAAATGACTTTAAGTTTAGCTAAACACTAATCGGTAGGAGGAAATCATGGCTAGTAGAGGATACACTAAACTTAATCGTAATAGCTCTAATCGTAAAGCACTTATTCGTGATTTAGCTACGCAAATAATTATGCATGAGAAGATTGAAACTACAGTTACTAAAGCGAAAGAAATTAGAAGAACTGTTGAAAAATTAATCACTCTTGCTAAAAAAGGCGATTTAAATTCAGCTAGAGTTGCAGAAAAAACTGTTAGAGATTTAAAACTTGACGACCAATATGCATTGAAGAAATTATTCACTGTATTGGGACCAAGGTATCAAGATCGTAATGGTGGTTATACACGCATTTACAGAATTGGACCAAGAAGAGGCGACTCTTGTCCAATGGCTATTATTGAATTAGTATAATATTTATTAATAAACAAACCGAGATGTTAAAGTCTCGGTTTTTTGTTTACTAAAATAAGAAAAATATAGTCTGTTTTCATTGTAAAAATAGCCCAAAAGTGATATATTTCTTGTGTGAGGTGAAGATATGGAAAAAGAGCGAGAATTCATAGTAATATTCAATCAATTAGAAAAACATTTAAGAATTGAATACAATCAAGGGAGTTATTCTTATTCAGGGTTTATGTCTACTATTTATAGAATTAAAAAAGGCAAGAAAAACCCATTAATTTCTAATAAATATAATTTTGATTTAATTAAACAAGCATCACAGATAAGAAATATAATAGCCCACAACAATAATGTGTTAATACCTACCGATAAATTCCTTAAAGAGTTTAGACGTGTTGTAGACAAAATCTGTAATCCTGTTAAAATTCAAGACATTATGGTAGATTTTTCTAAATTGAAAGTTGCTGGACTTAGTGATAGTGTAGGGAAAGTTATATCAATTCTAAAAGAAAAAGGATATAACACGATACCTATTATAGAAAATAATGAGTTATTGGGTATATTTACCGAAAAATCTGTCTATGATTATTTAACAATTCAAAAGAATAGTACAATAAATAAAGACATGAAAATAAAAGATATAATCAAGGCTATAGATTTAAATTCAGACCCAAGAAAATACTTTGAATTCATTAGCAAAAACGCAAGCATAGAACAAGCATACGATTTGTTTAATGTCGATTTAAAACATCGTAGAGAATTACTATTATTGCTAGTTACTGAAACTGGCGCTAATAATGAAGTTTTACTAGGAATTGTGGCATTAAGGGATATCGAAAATGTGTTATTAAATTAGCGAAATTTCTCATAATTTGATATAATATTTAATTGGACGGTGTACAAATGAGTATCATTTCAGTAAAAAACGTTTCGTTCTCCTATAACGAGAAGAAACAGAGTTTAAAAAATATAAATATCGAGATTAATAAGGGCGAATGGATATCAATTTTAGGCCATAACGGATCTGGGAAATCTACTTTAGCTAAAACTTTAGTTGGGTTGCTGGAACCTCAAGAGGGTGAAATCTTTATTGATTCAGTTAAACTTTCCGAAGAAACAGCCTATGATGTAAGAAAACATATCGGAATAGTATTTCAAAATCCTGATAATCAATTTGTTGGTGTCACTGTAAGAGATGACATCGCTTTTGGTATGGAAAATCTATGTGTTCCAAGAGAAGAAATGTTAGAAAAAATTAATTTCTATGCAGAAAAAGTTGATATGCTAAAATTTCTTGATAAACAACCATCTAACCTATCTGGCGGTCAAAAACAGCGAGTAGCTATAGCTGGTATTTTAGCTATGCGTTCTGATATACTAATTTTTGATGAAGCCACATCAATGTTAGATCCTTATACAAGAAATGACTTAATTGATTACATTAAAACTCTAAATAAAGAAGGATTAACAATTATTATGATCACACATGATGTTAATGAAGCTTTATTGGCTGATAAAATATTAATTTTAAACCAAGGTGAAGTATTCGCTTTCGATGAAACTAAAATTTTACTTAAAAATAAAAAAGTCTTCCAAGACAGTCACTTAGAATTGCCAGTGGCTTTGGAAGTAGCTTTGGGCGTTAAAAATAAGACTGTAAAGGAAAAATTATGGGAATATACTTTAACGAAGTAGGACACGAATATGCTTCATATTCAAAGGTAACCTATAAGGCAATTCAAAACATATCTTTGAAAATCGAGAAAAACCACGAATTCATAGCTTTAGTTGGTCACACTGGATCAGGGAAATCAACATTAGCTAAACATATGAACGCTCTAATGTTTCCAACAACTGGGTCAGTAGATATTTTTGGTAATCATATAACTAAAAAAAGAAATAAATCTATCAACTATAACAGTATTAGGAAAAACGTAGGATTAGTATTTCAATTTCCTGAGTATCAACTATTTGAAGAAACAGTAGAGAAAGATGTTATGTTTGGACCAATGAATTTCAAAGTTCCAGCAGCAGAAGCCAAAAAGTTAGCTTTAGAAGCGCTAAAACTTGTCGGTTTAAATGATAGCTATTTAAATAGAAATCCATTTAATCTTAGTGGTGGGGAAAAGAAAAGAGTAAGCATAGCTGGTATCCTAGCATTGGATCCTGATATACTCGTTTTAGATGAACCAACAAGCGGATTAGACCCGGCTGGGAAAAATACATTGATGAATCTTTTTACAGACATTCATAATAAAACCAATAAAACAGTTGTTATAATTACCCATGATATGGATTTAGTATATCAATATTTTAATCGAGTAATAGTATTAAAAGATGGAGAATTGTCATTTGATGGTAAACCAGATGTATTGTTCAAAACAGATATACTAGAACATAACCATTTAGATTATCCAAACACAATTAAAACCTTAAAATACCTAAAAGAAGAATTAAAATTAGATGTTGACATCTATCAAAAAACCGCCAAAGATGTTATAAAAGAGATTAATCGGGTAACAAAAGATGAATAGTATAATTCTAGGTCAATACATTCCTGGAAAAGGATTCTTCTATAGACTCGATCCAAGAACTAAAATCATCGCAGTATTATTCCTCATGATTGCGGTATTCATGTTGGAAAGTATTACTCAATTACTAATTGCTTTTGGTGTTGCTTTTGTAATGTTGTTAATTGGTAAAATCTCAATACTAAAAGTAGTAAGGGGATTAAAGCCAATATTCTTCTTGCTAATTTTTACCTTTATATTTCAAATAGCTTTAAATACAGAAGGTGTTATTTTATCAACTGCAACAATGCATTTTAATGTTTATAGCGTTATCGCAATTGTATTGATATTTGCCATCTGGAGATTATTAGCCAAAATTGGTAAGTTTAAAATAGTTTTGCTTATTGCCTTCATTCTAGGTATGTACTTTATACTTAGATATCTCAATTTAGCAACTGACTTTTATTCTTTCCAACTTACCATCTATGAAAAAGGTGTTGAAATGTCAATCTTTGTAGTAGTTAGATTATTGATAATCATTACTTTTACAACTGTATTAACTTTAACAACTAAACCTACGGATTTAACCCAAGGTTTAGAAAGTTTAATGAGACCTCTTAAAAAAATTGGATTTAATTCAGAAGATTTTGCATTGATTATTTCAATTGCGCTGCGTTATATACCTACTATATTTGATGAAGCACAAAAGATTATGTCCGCCCAAGCAAGTAGAGGGGCCGATTTTACTCAAGGAAAGATTAAAGACAAATTAAAACAGATTATCTCACTATTAGTCCCGATGTTTATCATCGCGTTTATGAGAAGTGAAGAATTAGCTGATGCAATGGAATCTAGAAACTTTGTTCCCGGAGAAAAAAGAACAAGAATAAATATTTTAGCTTTTTCTATGGTTGACGTGTACACAGGAATCTTTACACTGTTATGTTTTGCAGGTGCAATTGTAGTCAAGGTGATGTTCTAATGAATATTGATATTAATAAGTTACATAAAGACGTAGGTTTGAAGTATAATGATTCAGTTTTTTTAGGTGTGAAAAACGTTAAAAAATTCATTGAAACAAATTATCATTTATTTGAAAATATAGAATTGAAATCTTTAGGAAATTCATCTATGATTTATGGATATAATTCATATGGAAATCCCGTTAAATTGGGGTTTGATGATTTCTATATTCGAAGAATTGTTTTAATGTCTGAACCAATAAGTTATAAGAGATACAAAGCTAATTTAGCCTATGACGGCCATAATTATTTTGGCTTTCAAATTCAAAAAAATCAAGGTTCAATTCAGGGAGAATTATCCAAAATTATTTCAAACGTAAATAGCTATGAAACCTTAGTTCAAGGAGCTTCAAGAACTGACGCTGGAGTTCATGCGAATAACATAGTGGTACACTTTGATACCGATAAGGATTTAGATTCTAAAAAATGGTTAGAAATTTTAAATCATCAATTACCGAATGATATTTTAGTGAAATCTGTAGAAGAAACGCACCCATTGTTTCATTCGAGATACGATGTTAATATGAAACGCTACATTTATAAACTTAGATTAAATAAAGCAGATCCGTTTAGGGTTAACTACGAGTGGAATGTTAAAAATATTGATATTAACTTGTTAAAAGCTAACATCAAGCAGATGATTGGAACTCATGATTTTACTAGTTTTTGTAAAGGTAACCCAGATACACCAATAAGAACTATATATGAAACTAAAATTTTAGAGACAGAAACTGGAATTGATTTAATTTTTGTGGGAAACGGATTCCTTAGATACATGATTAGATTGATAGTTTTCGCCCTAATTCAAATATCTACTAACAAGTTAGATATAGAAATTAAAGATATTTTAGAGGAAAGAAGTAGACTACATACAAAGCATATGGCTCCCGCAAGTGGTCTATATTTAGATAAAATTACATATTAAAAAAACGCTGATTAGTTAAATTCAGCGTTTTATTTTATTTGCTCTGTTATTGTTTTAGTTTATCTAGTTTAGCCATATTTCTTTTTGATACTATTTTTTTTATGATAGCAACCACTAGAAGAATGATAATATTAACAGATACAATAGCTGCCCCAGATGGAATAGTTGCTGAATATGCTAACCATAAGCCAAAGAAAACTGATAACTCAGAAAATACGATTGAGATGACCAATGTGGACTTATAACTCCATCCAACCCTCATACCTGCTGCTACAGGAACAATCATCATAGATGAAATCAACAATACTCCCGCTGATTCCAATAAAACCGAAACGACTATAGATAATACGATCATAAAGACTATCTGGAACAAACTAACATTAATTCCTAAGAACTTAGCTGTTGTCTCATCAAAACTAACTGATAAAATCTGTTTGCCAAATATTACAAATAGCAATAGCACAATCACAGCAGTGATAAATATTAGTACTAAATAATAATCTGTAACTGTAAGAATTGATCCAAATAAGTAATTATATAATGACCCGGTTTTTTTTGATAAAGAAAAGAATATAGCACTAAGAGCTGATCCTAAACTAATAACAATAACCATGGATATTTCTTTATAGTTTTTATAGGCCCTTCTAAATAACTCAATTAATAAACCACCGACAACGGAGAATAAAATCCCTAAATAAAGTGGTCTTTCAAAGAAAATAGAAAATCCTAGTGTTGATAAATACAAGCTTACTGATATACCTACTAAAGAGAAATGCCCCAAAGTATCGGCGATAAATGACAATCTTCTAACCGTTACAATTGAACCAATCGTTGGTGCGATTGCTCCTAGAATTATCCCGGCGAATAAAGCTCTCAACATAAAATCCTGTTGGAATAAATCGTTTAGGAAAGATAACATCATGATTTATCAACTCCCTCAACCTCTTCCTTAGAAGAAATAGTGGTTGTTAAGTCTAATGCCATATCTATAACGTGGGTGTAATTAAGATTTTTTAAAGAATCAGTGTGAGTAATTAGAATTATTGTTATACCCAACGCATTTAATTCATCGACTGTTTTATAGAAAAACTCAGTATTCTGTCTATCAATTGAGGCGGTTGGTTCATCTAAAATCAAAACATCAGGATCGTTGAGCATTGCCTTTACGATAAACACTCTTTGGAGTTGACCTCCAGATAAAGAATTTATATTTTGATTAACTATTTCAAGGATACCCATTTGATCTAATAACTTCAAATGATTATGCACAGATTTTTTGGTTGTTGTTGAAAATTTAAGCAACTCTTGAACAGTTAATGGAAATTCATAATTGAAATTATCATAATTTTGACTCACATAACCGAACTTAGTCCACTTCTTAAAAGAATTAATGTCTTGTTCATCCAAAAAAATCATTCCGTTTTTAACGGAATTTATTCCTAACAAACATTTAATTAAAGTTGATTTACCAGAACCGTTTTTTCCTTGGACAACTAAGTAATCACCAGGATTAATAGTATGAGATAAATTATTAATCACAGTTTTATGTCCGTAAGAAAAACACAAATTTCTTATATCTATTTGCATATAACATCATCCTTTTAATATATTGTAACATACTAAGATATTTAATTAAAATAATTTGTTTTAAAAAAACAGTTATTATGAGATAATAGTATGGTAAAGCAGGTGGAATTATGAAAGGCAAATTTATTAGTTTTGAAGGACCTGATGGTTCAGGTAAAACTTCTGTAATAAAGGTTGTAGAAAAGTATTTTAATGAAAAAGGATTTAAGACTATAGTAACAAGAGAACCAGGTGGTATTGAAATTTCTGAAAAAATAAGGGACATAATTCATGATGTTGAACACACAGAAATGGATCCGAGAACTGAAGCTTTGTTATATGCTGCCTCAAGAAGTCAACACTTACATCAAAAAATTATTCCAGCAATAGAATCTGGGATAATTGTCCTCTGTGACCGTTATGTTGATAGTTCTTTAGCCTATCAAGGATTCGGTAGAGAACTGGGGTTAGATGAAGTTTTGGCAATCAATAAGTTTGCCATTGATTCGTTTTTTCCTGACTTAACTATATTTGTAGACGTAAGACCAGAAGTTGGCTTAAATCGTGTATTTTCAACGGCTGACAGAGAAATAAACAGATTGGATTTGGAACCACTGAAGTTTCACAAAAAAATATATGATGGATATTTGAAATTGATTAAATTATATCCAAACCGCATTAAAAGAATCAATGGTGAGCAAGCTATAGACAATGTAGCCCAAGCCGCTATTGATTTAATAAAAACAATTATTTAGTTAGAGGTAAATATGTCAGTAAAATCTTGGGAAGATGTTAGTATATATCAAAAAGATGTATCTAGAATTATCACGAATAGTTTTAGATTGAATCGCATATCACATGCATATATCTTTGAAGGCCCAAATGGGACTAAAAAGAGTAGTACTGCAATGTTATTTGCGAAATCTTTATTATGCACAAATCCTAATAACTTTAACCCATGTAATGAATGCCATAGTTGTAGAAGAGTTGATAACTTAACACATCCAAACTTGTTTTATATAAAACCAAAAGGTAAAGTCATCAAGAAAGAACAGATACAATCCCTGATAAATGAGTTCTCAAAAACTTCTATTGAAAATGGACCTAGAGTATACATAATTGAAGAAGCAGACAAACTTAATCTGACTTCAGCGAATACGCTATTAAAAACAATGGAAGAACCTGGAATGGGAATCTATCAGGTATTAGTTACAGAAAGTTATAACTCATTATTAAAAACTATAATTTCAAGAGCTGAAACTTTACATTTTACACCTATTGATAGAAACATAATAAAAAAACACCTTATTAAACAGAATATTAGTCCGAATATCGCTAATGCGGTAAGTGAATATACAGCTGATATGGGTGCTGCTATACACATAGCAGAAGATTTTGAAATGATAAATATTATTAAACTAGCTATTGAAATACACAACACGTATTTAGTTAAAAATTTATCATCAATAATACTATTCAAAGAGAACAATAAAGATGTATTTAAGAGTCCGGCGATAACTGATTTCTTTTTAACATTAATGATTTTTTATCAAAAGGATATATTGAATTATCAGTTAAGACATCTAGTAAATATCTGTTTTGAAGAAGAACTCGAAACAATAAAGAAACTATCTGAAAAGATATCTCAAAAGCACATAGAAGAAAACATTACTAAAATGCTTGGATTAAAATCCAGATTAAAGTATAATATCAACAACAAACTTGCGTTCGATAAGATGCTCGCTTGCTTAGAAAGAGGTTACAAGTATGCAACATACTGTAGTAGCGATACAGTTTAATCGCTTAGGAAAAAAATATTATTTTGATACAGCTAATATAGATGTAAAAAATGGTGATAAAGTAGTAGTTGAAACAGCTAGAGGAGTAGAACTCGGATTTGTTGTTTCAAATAAAATGACGATTGGTAATGAAGACTTAGTGTCTCCACTAAAACCAATAGTAAGAATTGCTAGACACGATGATATCAAAAGGTATGAAGAGAACGTAGCCAAAGAAGTTCATGTTCTTAAAAAAACTGATGATTTAGTTAAAATGAATAAGTTAGAAATGAAACTATTAAATTGTGAATACACATTGGATAGATCTAAACTAATTATCTATTTTAACGCCGAGGGTAGAGTTGACTTTAGAGACTTAGTCAAAGACTTAGCTAACGAATTTCATGTGAGAATAGAATTAAGACAAGTAGGTACAAGAGATGGAGCGAAAGTTCTTGGCGGTATCGGACCTTGTGGTAGACAAACGTGTTGTACTAAATTTCTTAATGAATTCCAACCGGTATCTATTAAGATGGCAAAGAACCAAAACCTTTCACTTAATCCAAATAATATATCAGGAATCTGTGGCAAACTACTTTGCTGCATAAACTTCGAAGATGAACATTATAAAGAATTAAGAAAAATGATGCCTAAAATGGACTCATTTGTTTTGACGCCTGAAGGTAAAGGCAAGGTAGTTCAAATTAACTACATATTGCAACAAGTTACAGTTGATATAAAAGGCAACCATAACCATTATCATATTTCTGAAATCCAATTTAAACAAAAAGCATCTCAAGAAAACCTTGATGTTAAGGATAAGGAATTATTAAATTTAGAGGAATAAAATGTCTAAAGAAGAAATCCATGATTTATTAGCCTATGATGGTTTAAAAATAATTCAAAGAAAGGATTTATTCCGCTTTTCTTTGGATTCTTTATTATTAGCCGATTTTGTGAATATTAATCTAAGAACAAAACGAATTATCGATTTTGGTACTGGATTAGGGCCAATTCCGCTATATTTATCACTTAAAACAAAAAAACCAATTATTGGTATTGATATTCAATCTGAGGTTGTAGAACTAGCGAAAAGAAGCATCAAGTTAAATCATTTAGAAAATCAAATTACTATTTATGAAAGAGACATAAAAGAAGCATACCAAGATTATGAAACTAATATTTTTGATATTATTACTATTAATCCACCTTTCTTTAAATATCATCACGATGCATTCTTAAATGATTTAGACGCAATGACTATAGCTAGACATGAAGTATATATAGATTTAGAAGGCATCATTGTTGCCGCCAAAAAGATGATATCTAATGGTGGTTCTCTGAATTTTATTCATAGAGCTAATCGATTGGAAGAAATAATTTTGTTGCTAAACAAATACAGTTTTGTAATTAAACGAATCAAGTTTGTTTATACAAAAATATCCAAAGATGCAATGATGGTTTTAATAGATGCTAGAGCCAATGGTAAAACAGGCAATTTAAAAATTGAAAAACCTCTAATCGTCTATAATGAAGAAACAAAATACACCGATGAAGTATTAGAAATATTTCATATAGGAGATGATAGCTTTGTTAAGAAATCTTAATTATAAATCAGATAAAAGCACTTTATATCTTATAGCTACACCTATAGGAAATCTAGAAGATATAACACTAAGAGCTTTGAGAATTTTAAAAGAAGTTGATAAAATTTATGCTGAAGATACAAGGGTTACTGTGAAGTTGTTAAATCACTATGAAATTAAAAAACCTTTAATAAGCTTTCATGAGTTCAATCAAAACTTTAAAATCCAAGATGTTTTAAAAGATTTATCTGAAGGATTAAAAGTAGGTTTGGTCTCTGATGCGGGAATGCCATTAGTAAGTGATCCTGGCTTTGATCTTGTCAGACAAGCCTTGGAAAATAATTACAATGTAGTTTCATTGCCAGGTGCCAATGCTTTGTTGCCAGCATTAACAATGTCTGGTATTAAAACTCATCCATTCTTATTTTACGGATTCTTAGATTCTAAGGGTAGTAAAAGAAGAACGGAATTAGAAGATTTAAAATACCGTAAAGAAACTTTAATTTTCTATGAAGCGATTCACAGAATTAAAATAGCTATGAAAGATATGTTTAACATATTGGGAGATAGAGAATTTGTAATCGCTAGAGAAATCACAAAAGCCTATGAAGAAATTATCAAGGGTAAATTAAGTGAGTTTACAGAGTTAACTGAACTAAAAGGTGAACTAGTCTTGATAATTGAAGGTTATCAAAAAACTCAAGAAGAATCAAATTTAAGTATTACAGAACAAATTGATTTTTTCATCGAAACAGGAATGAAGAAAACTGAAGCTATGAAAAAAGTTTCTGAAATGACAGGGTTACCTAAAAATCAAATTTATCAAGAATACTTAAATGAGAAAATAAATAAGGAGTGATATTATGAAATTTGTATGTTTATTAGCCGACAAATTTGAGGATATGGAAGCTTTAGCTACTGTTGCGCTGCTTAGAAGAGCTGGAATTGAAGTTGATTTAGTTTCAGTGTTTAACAAAAAAATAGTAACAGGATCACATGGAATTAAAGTGGTTGTGGATAAACCAATGAAGAAAGTAGATGAATCAGAATATGATGGACTACTTATTCCTGGTGGAGGACATGCTTTTATTCTCAGAAAAACAGATTCTGTTGAACAATTAGTATCTCAATTCTATGAAAACAAGAAATGGCTGATGGCCATCTGTGCCGCACCTACCGTTTTTGGAATGATGGGGATTATGGATGGGCGTAAATATATTTCTTTTCCCGGAACTGAAAAAGAAATGGGAAAAGCAATAAGGAAGAATGATTTGCCTGCAGTTAGAGATGGTATATTTATAACAGCGAGATCTGTTGGGGTCGTTTATGATTTTGTTTTTGAAATCATAAAAGCCGTTTACAATCAAAAAACTGTTGAAAAAATTAAAAAGAATATTGTATTTTAAAAAAATATATATAGAGGTGATAAGATGAAAAAAACATTTTATATAACTACTCCGATTTATTATCCAAGTGGTAAATTTCATATTGGTTCCGCATATACAACTTGTTTATGCGATAGTATTATAAGATATAAAAAATTAAAAGGATTCGATACTAGATTTTTAACCGGTACTGATGAACACGGTCAAAAAATAGAAGAAGCGGCACAGAAAAACAATAAAACTCCTCAAGAACATGTGGATTATATTTCTGGGCTAGCTAAAGACCTTTGGAAACAATTAGATATCTCTCATGATGATTTTATTAGAACGACTGAAAAACGACATGAAGTCATAGTTGAAGATATTTTTGAAAAACTACTAGCTAATGATGATATATACCTAGGTGAATATACTGGAAACTATTGTGTAAGTTGTGAATCGTACTTTACACCAACTCAATTAGTTGACGGAGATAAATGTCCAGACTGTGGAGAAAAAACTATGGTTTTAAAGGAAGAAACTTATTTCCTAAGATTATCAAAATATTCCGATAGATTATTGGGATTCATCGAAAAGAATCCGCATTTTATTGTGCCTGAATCTAGAAGAAACGAAGTTTTATCTTTCATTAAATCAGGATTAATAGATTTATCAGTTTCAAGAACTGCATTTTCTTGGGGTGTTAAAGTTAAATCAAATCCTAAACATGTTGTTTATGTATGGATTGATGCTTTAAGTAACTACATCACCGCACTAGGATATGGTTCGAAAGATGATTCTTTATATAAGAAATATTGGACCAATGGCGATGAAGTAATTCACGTTGTAGGTAAAGATATTCTACGTTTCCACGCAATCTACTGGCCAATAATGTTATTCGCTTTAGATATACCAGTTAAATTTAGGCTTTTCGCTCATGGTTGGTATCTAATGAAAGAAGGAAAGATGTCAAAATCTAAAGGTAATGTCATCTATCCTGAACAACTAGTTGAAAAATATGGGCTAGATGCATTTAGATATTATATTGTAAGGGAACTTCCGTATGGAAATGATGGAGTCTTTACACCTGAAGATTATGTAAAACGTATTAACAATGATTTAGTAAATGATTATGGGAACCTAGTTTCCAGAAGTATTTCTATGGTTAATAAATATTTTGGTGGACATGTTGAAAAGAAAATACATAACCACGAATATAGTAAATTTGAATTAGATCTAGAAGAAGTAGCGAATTCTACATTTGTTAAATATCAAAAACACATGGATGAATTTAAACTTAGTAACGCTTTACAAGAAATTAGTGTTTTAGTTAAAAGAACTAATAAACTAATTGATGATACTTTCCCATGGGAACTAGCTAAACAAGAAAATCTTAAGGATGTTCTTGAATCAGTTATGTATCATCTATTAGAAAGTATAAGAGTTATTAATATCCTATATCTTCCATTTTTATTCAATACTTCAGATTCAGTATTTGGATTCCTAAATGTAGAGGAAAACCTAAGGGATTTCAAAGCGATAGAATTTGGTTCTAAAACGGGATATGATGTTGTTAAGAAACCAACACATTTATTCCCTAGATTAGATTTGGAAAAAGAAACGCAAGTTATTAAAGCTATGATGAGTGATGGTAAGCCTAAAGAAGAAGAAATTAAAATTTTACCAACTTTACCAGAAATAGAATTTAATGATTTTACAAAAATAGATATTAGAGTAGGTAAGGTTTTAACCGCTAAAAAGCACGAAAACGCTAAAAAACTACTAGTATTTACAATTGACACTGGCGATAGAGTTAGAAACATTGTTTCTGGAATTGCCGAATATTATAAACCAAAAGAATTATTAGGAAAAAAAGTACAGGTTGTAACTAATCTAAAACCTGTTAAATTAAGGGGAGAACTATCGGAAGGAATGATTTTGTGCGGTGAAACTAGCAATAAAGAGCTATTCGTAATCGAGGCACCAAATCAATTGCTAGTTGGAGATAAAATCAGTTAGAAAAATTTACCTCTGTCAAACGAAATTTGTTGACATACATATAGTAAAATGATATGATAACTAAGGTACATTTTTATTTTATGACCCACAAGCCTTTCTAAAATATAAGGAGGTATAAAATGAAAACATTTATGGCAAATGAAAATACAATAAATCGCGAGTGGTTTGTTGTCGATGCAGCAGGAAAAAGACTTGGACGTTTAGCTACTGAGGTAGCTACAGTAATAAGAGGAAAACATAAACCTACATTTACACCACATGTGGACTGTGGAGATTATGTGATCGTTATTAACGCTGAAAAGATTGAATTAACAGGTAAAAAATGGGATGATAAAAAATATTATGCTCATTCACAATATCCTGGAGGTTTACAAACTAAAACAGCCAAAGTATTAATGCAAGAAAGACCTACAAGAATGGTTGAACTTGCAATCAAAGGAATGTTACCGAAAGGTAAACTAGGAAATCAAATGTATAAAAAGTTATTTGTTTATGCAGGAGACAAACATTTACATCAAGCTCAAAAGCCTGTTGAAATGTTGTTAAAAGGATAGGAGGAGACAATGGCTAAATCAGTTATGTATCGCGGAACTGGAAGAAGAAAATCTTCAGTTGCAAGAGTAATACTTAGACCAGGTAATGGTGAAATCGTAGTTAACGGACGTAAGTTCGAAGAGTATGTACCGTCATCATTAGCTAGATTAGATGTGTCTCAACCTTTAGTTTTAACTGCTAACGAAAACACATTTGATATTTCAGTAAATGTAAATGGGGGCGGCCTTATTGGTCAAGCCGGTGCAATCCGTTTAGGAATCACTAGAGCTTTACTAGAAGTTAACCCTGAATACAGAAAAATTCTAAAACCAGCTGGATTAATTACAAGAGACCCACGTGTTAAAGAACGTAAAAAATACGGACTTAAAGGCGCTCGTAGAGCACCACAATTTAGTAAAAGATAAAATGCCAATTTTAAAAAACATAGGATCCCACATCCTGTGTTTTTTTTATTTTAAATAAATGAATTCACAAAAATGACTTTTATTAAATATCTGTTTTTGATATAATCAAAATGAAGAGGTGATTTATATGGGATTATTTGGTAAAAGTAAGAAAAAAAAAGCAGCTGAAAGAAAAAGACAAGAAGAACTTGCTAGACAAGTTAAAATAGAGGAAGAAAAGAAAGCGGAGATCGAGAGATTAAGATTACTAAAGGTTGAAGAAGCTAAAAAGTTAGCAGATGACGAGAAAAAAGAAGCTGCTAAAACACCAAAACCAGTTAAAAAACCGGTAAAGGCTCAAATAAAAAAAGTTGCTCCAAAGGCAGTTAAAAAGGCTTCACCAAAACCAGTTAAAAAGGCTACACCTAAGCCTGCGGCTAAAAAAGCTCCATCAGGTAAATATGAAATATATCCAGAAGCAGGGCTATACAAATATCGTCTTAGAGCTTCAAATGGTGAGATTCTAGCTGTTTCGTTTGGGTATTCTACTAAAAAAAGTACAAAGAATGGAATTTTAACATTCAAGAAAGCTGTAGAAAACAGCAATTTTTATATTTCAACGGATAAATCAAAATTTTCACATTATGATTTATTTGGTGCTAGAGGAGCTAGAGTTATTATTAAGGGTGAGTTCTATAAAACCTTGAAGTTAGCTGAATCAGCTGTTGAATCTGTAAAGAAATTCTACTTGTCTGATAAAATTGTGGAATTAAAAGAAATACCATCAATTGAAATCAGGGAAGAAATTGTAAAACTCAAAAAAGTGGATGAAAATGATAACGGTAAATTTCAATTAGTTAAAGATGGCAAGAGTTACTTTATAAAATTATTAGCTTCAAATGCTCAAGTTTTATTGGTTTCTCAAAAATATTCCGCTAAACAATCTGCTTTAAATGGACTAGAAGCCATTAAAAACGCAATTGCTAGTTATAATTTCACTGTATCAAGAGATAAACAAAATAGATATCAATACAACTTGTATACAGCCAATAAACAACTAATAGTTTCGGGTGAAACTTATCCAGTCAAAAAGAACTGTATTTCAGCAGTAGAATCTGTGGTAAGATTTGCTGGTAAAGCAGAACTAGAAGAAGTAAAATAAAACGCCATTTACACTGTGTCAAGGAAAACGGACACATAATAAGATACTATATATTGAACTGATACCTAAATTCATTAGGTGTTAGTTCTTTTTTATTGTATTGAGGTCTTTCGTAGTTGTAATCATACATG
>Ga0307992_1000069_pt1 | contig 64885 bp, 45 predicted proteins | sample EllFjometagen133_FD_203162 | JGI IMG/M metagenome (GOLD analysis project Ga0307992, IMG submission 203162) | Marine microbial communities from Ellis Fjord, Antarctic Ocean - #133 | ecosystem: Environmental > Aquatic > Marine > Unclassified | place: Southern Ocean | collected 2014-10-08
TCTGATTGATTTTGTGGTGCTAGCTCAAATTGAAAACTGTTGCTAACAAGTTGACAATAAGGGCTCTTAGGGATGGTGAGGGTGAGCTCAAAGGTGTTCACGAGTTTATCCCTCTAATCGAGCAATACAGTGAATAAATGCGAACCCTCGGTAATTTCATGCAAAGATTTTACCGGGGGTTCGTGGTATAAGTATAATATTATCTCACCTTTATCGCTACCTTTTGGGTAATTGATTTCGATTCTAGATTGATTATCGAAGTTGATGTATCTTAAAGATCCCGCTTGAGTGTATCGAGATCTTCCTCGGCTGAAGTGGAAATAAATTCTTTTTCAATAGATGCAAGGAAGTCTTGAGTGTGGGCTAACTCCTTAATCATTGATACTACCGCCATTTCCAAATGATCTGTTCGTATTGATCTGCAATTACAGACTTTCCTTTTTCCAGGGGATCTAGAACTGAGGCACTGATAATAAGCCAAACACCTAAAAACTAAATGGCGAGCACCTCGTCCATTTTAAGGAGCTGTTTTTCACCTGAATCTAATAAAATCACTTGGAACAGCATAAAATAGTGATAAAATGAATCCCCCCAAGCCCTCGTTGAGCATTACTGTTCAGCGGGGGCTATTCTAATTCCCAAATTTTCTGGTATAAGAATAAAATGATCAATGATTATTACACGAGGAGAACGAATCATCGTAAAAGTTGCGCTTCAATGCTGCATTTGCGGCGAAAACATCGAGGAGGAGCATAAGCTGGATCCTTGCTTTCTCCACATCACTGCCAATGCCATGGACGAAGGGGATAACCATTTGCAGCAGGGCTTTTTCTGTCACTATACCTGTTAAGGGTGCGATGGATTATGACGGTTACTTGAATCTGGAGGATCAAGATTTAGAAGAGGAGTAATTTCTTCTTCTTTTACCCATACACTTTTGAATATCTGGCCGCCATGGCTATATTTAATCCCCCCAAGCCCCTGGCGACTTCGGTTGCTGGGGGCTTATTCGTTTTATAGAGATTGGTGATATATAAGGCTTAAACGTTTGTCATAAGTATTTGCAGTGTCATGCTGAGCCTGTCGAAGCATCTTGACCCTTACCAAGCATTCGCTTGCTGGTATAGCCCAACTGAAGCCACCAATCTATGCCAATCTATGCCATAGTATGACACAAGTACCGTTCCGCAGGCTAAAATGGGCAGGCTAATTATCGTGGGTGTCATTGCAGAGGACACGTTATGGGTGGGGGTAAAAAAAACGCCGGTACTCCTGAAGAGTCCGGCGTTTTATAAATTCTTTAATTTAAAGAATTATACAGCAGTAACGTTTTCTGCGTTTGGACCTTTTTCGCCCTGAGTAACGCTAAAAGTGACGTTCTGTCCTTCTTTTAAGGACATGTGTCCTTCACCGTTGATCGCACGATAATGAACAAATACGTCTGGACCGTCTTCTTGCTGAAGAAATCCGTAACCTTTTGAATCGTTAAACCATTTGACCACACCGTTGACTAATTGATCAGCCATTCTTGAACCTCTTTCTTAATCATAACCACTAAAGGTGGCTTTCTTCTAGTCAGTCTATTCTACATACAATTGCAGAAAACATTACCATCCACCTGGACTATCCTGACTATGGGGTGAATATGAGGCAATAAAACGTAAAACAAACAACCATTTACCTTTATACTCATTCTAGAATTTCATTTGATTTAACCCCAAGCCCCCACCAACTCCGGTTCCTGGGGATTATTATTTGCTAAACAGCACATATTCACTACATTCACGCAAGTTTAATTCATAAATCGGGGGTAAATTTGAGTACTACATCCAAGTATATATGTCATGCCTGTGGATATTCCGCTGAAGTTTGGGATGCTCCAGATAAGGCACCCATTGCCACTGTGGATACCAGACATTGTCTAATCTGTAGGTCGCTGGTGGAAGTTCCTATAGAATTCCATGGTGGGATGCTTACTGATGATCCTGATGTTACACCAAGTTTTCTGAATCGTTGTCCGGATTGTAATTCGTCCAATGTTAAAGCTTGGGATGCTAAGCATCCTTGTCCTAAATGTGGTGAGCATATGACAAGGTTTGAAACAGAATGAGATGCAAAGCGAGTCTGTTTCGGGAAGCAGCTCAAGCCTAAGACATTAGGCGTAATAAATTAAGGGGATAAAAAATTGACTGAAAATGAAAAACGAGCTTTTAGGAGTTTTGACAAAAAAGTACAAGAGCTACTTGATTCTCGATATTTAAAAAGCGCACAAAATACAGGAATACAGTTTAATTTTTCATGGAATGAGAATACTGGAGTCGATCAAACAAGAGTCGCTCCTGATGAAGAATCGATAAAAGCATTTCTATTAACATTGAGGTTTTTTGTCCAAAATAATGAGAGGATGTCAATTTATAACATCTCTAAAATAGTTGATGACCTGAATATCAATTCAGGATCGAAATCAAAATTTCAGAATGCCAGGCTGGAGCTGAACACATACCTTGACAATCCCAGCAATGTGCATATTACCTTTAATAAAATAGTTCTTACTCTTGGGGAAATATTCATGACATTTCTTTATGGCTTATATGCTCACGAGAATGAAGAAAAAGCGAAACTCTTAGAAACATGGAAAATGGCTGGAATTTATCCTCTGGCTCGGACAGAATTTGACAACACCGTTTTAGATATTTTAGATTTACTCTCAGTTATGCGATCTGCGACCAATGAAATGCTGCAATTAGAAGCTTAAGGGATTAATAGCATGACAATTAAGGAAGAAATTATCACACGTATTCGTTCTTTGATTGAAAAATCGGAAAAAGTGTTGGCGACCCACAAACCTAGTCCCCCAAATGTTTCGGGATTCCCGACAATCGATTATGGGGTATTTTCTGAATGGCAGAGCCAATCATTAGCATATTTGGCTAATTTTTTGGGACAAGAACACATTTATGTTAAAAAATTTGAGGAACAAGTCTCAAAAGGGTTTAGAAATCAGGTTCAGATTGGAAAAGGAATACTCCATGCTGTGCTTGAGGATGTTGAAGGTGACCATTTACGAAAAATCGAATCATTGGTATCAGCTGATATCTTTGGGGACTTCTTGGAAATGGCAGGCTATCTGATCAATGAGGGGTATAAAGATCCTGCTGCTTCCCTTATTGGTGCGGTATTAGAGGATGGTATGCGCAGGATAGCAAGCTCGAACGGAATTGTAGTGCGTTCACGTGATGATTTAGGGTCACTGAATCAACGAATTGCTGATGGTAAGATATACAATAGATTATCTCAGAAGAAAATTCAGGTTTGGAATGATATCCGAAACAATGCTGATCACGGAAAATTTGATGAATATAATTCGGATGACGTAAAGCACATGCTCGATGGAGTGCAAGACTTCCTAGAACGCTATTTACAATAATAATATACGCCTAAAAACGGCTTAGAGCTGACTCACATGCAGGGGAGTGCAAAACGTAATTGAAGTGGACTGATACAATTATCTAACAAAGCGAGTGTGTTTTAGGAAGCAGATCAAGCCTAAAGCGTTAGGTAGATGCTATAGAAAATAAGATTGGGGAGTAGTAAGATGCCTTGGAATGAAAAGTGGAAAATAGTCGAAGAATATGCTGGCGGAGGGCAGGGGAAAGTCTATCGTGTGGTAAACAATCTTGAGCGAATTGGTTATACAAATGAAATTGTAACTGCCATTCGCAACCTTTCTGCGGGTACTAGTAAGCAAAACCATAATGCGAAAACTGATAGTCTATTTGAGAACTTACCTCTACTCATCAATCTTTCCAATATCGATAATCAATTTGCACTCAAAGAGCTCCATGACAAATCAAGATCTCGGGATTATAATTTATCCACTATGCGAATGGGGAGGGAAATCCATGCAATGCAGGTACTTACAAAACTGGATCACCCAAACCTTATCAAGCTCGTAGACCATGATGATTCACAATATTGGTTTGTCACACACTGGTATTCGAAGGGTTCAGTAGAACACAATCGACATCTTTTTACAGGAAAACCCCTTAAGGTTTTGGTGAGTATCTTAGAACTCCTAGAGGGTTTGAAACTCCTTCATGAGGAGAAATTCATTCATCGAGATATTAAGCCAGAAAACATATTTGTTGGAAGTGATAATCGACTCACTCTTGGGGATTTTGGATTAGTTCTACCAATTGCTGAAGATAGGACTCGTCAATCAGTTGATTATGACAATGTTGGAAGTAGAGACTGGCAACCAACTTGGACTTATGGAATGAGGTCAGATAGGGTTAATGCAACATTTGATATTTTCTCTGTCGGCAAGGTCTTGTGGTCAATGATCTCAGGCAAACATATTCTACAATTGTGGTATTTCAATCGCGATGATAATAATTTGGAGAAATTATTCCCCAAGAATCCGGCGATGAAGCATATTAATAAATTATTAAGTCATATTGTCGTCGAGCATGAATCAGATTGCCTTGATACCGTTGACCTATTAATAGAAGAAATATCAGAAACGATACATCGGATCCAAAATCTAGTCACAATATACGAGCCAGGTGTTGCTAGACTTTGTCCCGTGTGCCAAGATGCCCCATTCGAATTGCTATCTAATGATAACCCATCCAAGACAGTCAATTTTGGAATCTCGCCGGGTGGTTCACGACATCACCTCATTTTCCAATGTCCTAGCTGTGGTTATGTGGAAGTATTTCACTATAGTGGTAAACAACCTAAGCTTTGGTGGTCAAGTAATACCGCCCCTCCTAAGTGAGCGAAACTTAAACTTCTTGAATATGACCGCATTCTCTAACAAAGGTACTGTAGTTAAAGTCAAGTGAATTAGCCTGCATATTCAGGGACTTATCTTTGTACACCGCCTTTCCCTACGTTCTACGAGTTGGGACGGGACAAGCAGGACTGGCTGAATCTCCCTACGGTCCGTTTGCCTCTACTCCCATTGGTCGCGGTCTAACCTGCGTTAATGCGGTTTTATGCTACTTTGGATGAATAGTGCCATAATCAAGAGAGCTTTTGTCCCTTGGCGACATAAAAGTGGAGAACCACCTTAATGGGATCAAGTACCACAAAGCACATTGATTCTGTGGCAGGCTTAGACTACTTTTACCGCTCATTTCTTAAGGTAATCTGTAGGGGGTGAATATTTTGAGGGTCATTCTAGTTTTTCTGTTATGTAGTTCTGCAGTGTTTGCACAGGTTGATTCTGTCTTTACAGAAGCGGATGTCTTTACGGGTAAAGTTATTTGGGCCATGCCCTTTTCCCTGGTTCTTCATAATGACACCAGCGAGCAAATGGCGATCCCTACTAAAAGGATCGACAGGCTTGTGTTGGAAAATGGAGAGGTGATCATTGGGCCTGGAGTCCCGAATAAGCGATACTACCAGTATATCGATACCTTTGATGTTTTTCCCTCTGGAATACCAGACACATTACGAGCCAGCCTGCCTGCACCGGGCACTCTCTTTGCTATGTTAAAACGATCAGCAATAGAGGCAGGAAAGCTGGGTGTGGATATCTCTGAACGAAGTCCGGATATTGTGGATATAGATGGCAACACTTCTGCAGTGTTTGCACAGGCTGCTTCTGTCTTTACAGAAGCGGATGTCTTTACGGGTAAAGTTATTTGGGCTATGCCCTTTTCCCTGGTTCTTCATAATGACACCTGCGAGCAAATGGTGATCCCCACTGAAAGGATCGAAAGGCTTGTGTTGGAAAGTGGAGAGGTGATCATTGGGCCTGGAGTCCCGAATAAGCGATACTACAAGTATATCGATACCTTTGATGTTTTTCTCTCTGGAACACCAGACACATTACGAGCCAGCCTGTCTGCACCGGGCACTCTCTCTGCTATGTCAAAACGATCAGCAATAGAGGCAGGAAAGCTGGGTGTGGATATCTCTGAACGAGGTCTGGATATTGTGGATATAGATGGCAACACTTATCGGACCATGAGGGTAGGATCTCAAACCTGGATGGCAGAGAATCTCCGGGTAGCCCATTATCGGGACGGCACACCTATTCTTCTACTCATGCACAACAAGGATTGGACTCGGGCTCAAACAAGTGCTATGGCTCTATATGATCAAAAAGACACGTATGGGAAATTATACAATTGGTATGCCGTGACTGATCCCCGCGAAGTAGCCCCTAATGGATGGCACATCCCTTCGGATGCTGAATGGATAGCATTGGAACAAACTCTGGGTATGAATGCGTTTGAAGCCCAACAAACTGGAGCCTTTCGGGGAAACAGTGTGGGTGGCAAACTTTCAGGTGATGGTGAGTGTTGGGAGCGCGGGGTACTGATAGAAGACTACCAGTTTGCCAGTTCACAATTTACAGCCTTGCCTGGTGGTTACCGGGGGTATCTCAATGGCACTTTCAGTGGTTGGGGCAAGTCAGCCTTTTTCTGGTCCTCTTCGGCCATCAATGCGAGGAGTGCCTGGTACCGCAGTCTGAATTATAACAACTCGGGGATTTACCGGGATCATGCCAGCAAACAGGTAGGTTTTGCTATCCGCTGCATCAAGGATCTTCCAGGAGATGATGATAAGATTGATCATACCCAGAGATCAGAAGACGACCTGGAGGGTTATGCGCCGAGTGTCGTAAACCGAATCATGAATACCGAACTTTGGAGGGGCATGACCACAGAAATGGCCCGTTTGAGTCTCGGAGAGCCAGAAAAGATCAATCGCACAGAATATAATTTCACGATTTACGAACGTTGGCTCTACCCCCATGGGAAATGCCTTTTTTTTGAAAGTGGTCTCCTGAGTAGCTGGGAGGATGAAAGCTTTTAATTCATAAGCAGCAATCGTGAAAGTATTGGGTACACCGCCCCAGTCTACGCTCCACCCGCCGCCGTTGGCGGGGTTTTAGCTACGACTTGGCAGGCCAGTCTACGCTCTTCCAGAGCTACGACCTGGCAGGCAGGACTCGAACTGGGAACCAATTGATTAAGAGTCGGTCTGTCAAAATTGTTTTCTAGCCAATTTCTGCTTCGCAGCCATTCGGAGTATAACCTTACCCAGTAACGGTTTAACCCCTCTCCGGCTTTGAGTAATCTATCCAATTCTCAGCACAAGTTTTCTATCCAATTCGTGACAAACAGGGACAAATATACCTCCAGAGGTATACGCTATTGGATAGATTACTCGTGGGATTGGATTTATTTCTGGGTTTGAGGGGTAGGGTAATTACGTGGATTTAAGAGGATATATCTCGATGCATTTGATATTGAAAAGCTCCTGCAGTTTTTGTACAGGGGCTTTGGGGTTCGTTCGAATTAGTTAAGAAAAAGCATTTTGATTGCTTTGGAATATTCACCAGAATTGAGACGGGCGTAATAAATCCCTGCGCTCACCTGATTATTTGAGCTATTCAGGCCATTCCATGTGACTTCATACCATCCAGCTGTTTGGTAACTCTTTACAAGTTTACGAATCTCACTACCTCTCATATCATAGATTAAAATTGAAACCTCACTGGCCTCAGGTAATCCATATCGGATTGTTGTGGTAGGATTGAAGGGGTTGGGATAGGTACTGAACTGACTCATAAAAATAGCATCTTCCACTTTGATCGATATAACCGGGTGATAGTCTCGATCTCCAGAATAATCCACATCTGAAAGACGGTATTCATAAGTGAAGCCAGTTTTTACATCCGTATCGGTATAGCAATAATCACTGTGGGAAGTTACACTACCCTTTCCAACTAAGGCAGCATCATTACTATAGTTGGCGATCTCTAACCAGTTCGCCGAAACATCTTGTTGTCGTTCCAGGATGAATCCCAGGTTCTCAATCTCACTGGCGGTGCTCCATTTCATTAGCACACCATTACTGTTGTTATCTGCAGTAAATGAGGTGAGTACCACTGGAAGAGATACATCACCACCTGATAACACAGCATTGGTAATAGTGCCGCTTAAGGTACCGCCGGAAAATATCAGACTGGAGTTGTTGACAAGAACCCCCTGAATACTGCCAGTCGCATCAGAAGCTACATCGCAGGTTAGAAAATAATATGTTCCCGAGGTACTGACCGGGCTGGCAAAACCGGAGAAAGAGACCGTATTACCTGTTCCGGGATCATATGCTACCATATTTCCCAATTGGATATCGCTGGAGCTGCTGAAAGAATTATCGCTACTCTGCCATAATCTGAAGTCGGAAGCACCGGTGCGGGTGGAATTAAGTTTAATCGTTACAGCTATAAAACTAAAAGTAGAGGATGAGGTTAGTTGAAAGCGACCGATTGCCTGGTGAGGTTGGTCTTTGGTAATCGAAGGGCTAAAACTACTGCCGTTAGTAAAGCTTGCTGTAGCGGAAGGTGAGCCGTCGTTTTCCCACCAAGTTATATCATCGGCTTCATTCGCTGCACCCAAGACATCAATATCACCATCACCATCTATATCTGTCGCATAAACTGAAATGGCACCGTCAAAACTACCAGCTATGATATGTTCGGTCCATCCACCATCTGCAGGAGAACCGTCATTTTCCCACCAAGTTATATCATCGGCTTCTTTCGCTGCACCCAGGACATCCATATCACCATCACCATCTATATCTGTCGCATAAACTGAATTGGCAGATTCAAAACTAGTGGCTATTGTACGTTCCGTGAAGCTCTTACTACCATTGTTTTCCCACCAGGTTATATCATCGTCCCATTTCGCTGCACCCAGGATATCCACATCACCGTCACCATCCACATCTGCTGCATAAATTGAGCCTGCACCATTATAATCACCGTTTAGGGTATTTTCGGTCCATCCACCATCTGCAGGAGAACCGTCATTTTCCCACCAGGTTATATCATCGGCATAAAGTGCCACACCCAAAACGTCCATATCACCGTCACTGTCCACATCTGCCGCATAAACAGCCATGGGGTCAGTAAAACCAATGGCTATAGTACGCTCTGTGAAGCTCTCACTGCCGCTGTTTTCCCACCAGGTTATATCATCTCCGATATTCGCTGCCCCCAGAACGTCCATGTCACCGTCACCGTCCATATCGGTCGCGTAAACTGACGTGGGACCCTCATAAAAATCGTCGATGATATGTTCGACCCATCCACCGTCTGCGGGAGAACCATCGTTTTCCCACCAGGTGATATAATAGGCTTGATACGCTGCCCCCAAGACATCCATGTCGCCATCGCCATCTACATCCGCCGCGTAAACTGATTTGGCACCGTTAAAACTGGCTATTGTACGTTCCGTGAAGCTTCCGGTACCATTGTTTTCCCACCAAGTTATCTCATCGGCAGTATACGCTGCCCCCAGGACATCCATATCGCCGTCACCATCCACATCTGCCGCATAAACAAAATAGGAACCGTCAAAATTGACAGCTATGGTATGTTCGGTGAAGGTTTGGGCAAAAAGACCCGAGATAAGACCAAGAGTGAGTAGGATTGTTTTTTTCATGACTTCCCCCTGGAAGTTTAAACTATTGATTTCAATCAACCCAGAATGTCAGAGGGAACATATCCAGTTCGTAGATCAACGTCGTGTGCTTTTAATGTAATACATTATTTGTCTACTAGCAAAATTTGTCTATTAGCAAATGATCAGGATTTCCCCTGTGCCAAAGGGCGACACAGCTGATGTTTTGCGGGAGGCAATAATCGGTATCCCGTATGTAGCCCGCTTGTTGTGTCACCTATGACCACTTATGACAAGCTATGATCACATCAAGGGATAATCTTCTTCAAATGAAAAAATCCATGCGATTCAACAGGACGTTGATACACAAGGGTTCTAAGAGTGTGACCGCCCCAGTCTACGCTCCACCCGCCGCCGTTGGCGGGGTTTTAGCTACGACCTGGCAGGCAGGACTCGAACCGGGAACCAATTGATTAAGAGTCGATTAACTCATTTGTCATAACATTACTTTATCACTGACATTATCTCTGTAATCGATGATAAATTCTAATACTGCCAGGTGCTTGCATAATGAGCTGGACAACTCGAAAGTGTCTCTTAACTTTTATCTAAATGTGTCCCAAATGTTCTGAAGACTTACAGTGAATCAATTAAATCTAATGTACGTTAATTCTTTTTTAAAATTAGCTGAATATTATAACTTAATAGAAGATATTGAATTCGTAAAAAAAGTGGAGAAATAAAGCTTTGTACCTTTCAGAAAGAGCAAATGATGAAGATTTAATAAAGAAGATAGAAGAAATGAAATGGTAATCATATGAACAACAAACTCTCCAATCGGGATATCACTGTGGTCATGCTTGTAGCACTTGTTTTTGCAGGTTGTACTACAATACCCACCAGGGAAACGTCAAAACAGCAAGCTGCGTTTTCGTTCGTTGTTACGGCGGATATGCGTCAATTTGCCGGTCCGGAATATCAGACTTCGCAGTACTTTCTGGGGACTTGTGAGGCAATCCAGGAAATCGGCAAAGGGGCATTTATGGTTAGTGTAGGAGATATTGATCCTCCGCAGCATGTTTATGCAACTGTCAAGAAAGTCTTTGGCCAGGACTACCCATGGTATCCAGTGGTGGGCAACCACGAGGAAGAAACACCGGAGGACATGGCATGGTTGAGAAAATGGGGCAGAGGTGACATTCCACATCTTGTGCAAAGAGGGCCTATAAATGGTGAAGAAACTACGTATTCCTTTGACTTCAAGAATGCTCATTTTGTAGTGATCAACGAGTACTACGATGGTGACTCGGATACAGGAAGCAATGGGAATATTACAGAGCCGCTTTACACTTGGCTTAAGAACGACTTGGAGGAAAACACCAAACCGTTTTTGTTCGTGTTTGGTCATGAACCCATTTTATCGGTTCCTGACTATCATAACGGACGGCATCGACACAAAGGCGACAACTTGGATGCTCATCCTGGCAACAGTCACCGATTTCAGATATTACTGCGAAAACACAAAGCGACAGCGTACTTTTGTGGACATACACATAACTTTTCCTGTTCGACCATCAACGATTTGTGGCAGCTCGATGCAGGACATTGCCGTGGAATCGGGGATAAGGGAGCCCGAAGTACTTTTCTCAGGATGGTAGTCGGGAAACGTACTTGCCGGGCAGAAGTGTATCGTGACGATGCTGATGGGGGTGCATACCTTTTGACCCAGACAATCATACTGGATTGAACAGCATAACAACCGAATTGAATGCGACTTCGAGTCCGCCACGTCGCCTGCGCCTTAAATCATGACCGAGTCATTTAGTACAGTTGTAACCCAAGCCCGACTAACCCCAAGCTGTCTAGCTAGCTCAGCTTTTGACCAATCGTTCTTATCCAGCACTGCTTGATACTCCTTTGTTCGAGCCAAACGCTGCTGTTTTTGGTGTTCCCTACGAACGCTAAGAGTCATCGAATTCCCAGAAGCGTTCATTGCGAGCCTGCAAGCCGAGGAGAGCTGGAGCGTTAGCGAACTGCAAACCCCTGCCCGACATAGCTTGGAAAGCCCCGCCAACGGCGGCGGGTGGAGCGACGATGGGTCGATTCGGGCATCTCCGTACTGTTGCTCCGCAACAACTCGCTGACTGGTCCTATCTTCAGGGTTGGGCTCTACCTCGCTCGAATTGGAGCAGGAAATTATAATGAAGTGATAAAGATGCTCTATCTGAAGTAAACCTTTAGAGGGTGTAATAAACTCAAAGCCCCTGACTTTAAATCTCAGGAGCTTTTTATTTGGCATTGATCTAGCTATTGCGCGTAGGTAATCAGCATGGTGAGGAGGAAATCACGATACTCATTTTGGAGTTCTGATTGTTAAAATGATGAGCAAATAAATGGGGAGATGGAAGTTCTCTCCGGAATTGGGCAAACCCCAATAAAATCAAGGATATGGAATATTGGCTAGTGCTGCAATTAATAAGCGATCGCGAAAATTCTAAATCACCTCGTTACAAATGTATTCCATGTCACAGTAGAATTATTAAATATTGGCAGTAAAAAGAAGCATAAATGGGAGAAAAGAAATCAGGTTAAACCTATGATATTCTGATAGATAGCAGGAATTATATGGGTATCTTATTGGGAACCAGCAGAATCTGAAATTAACAGTCCAATTCAAGTAATGCTATTTCGATTCCGTTGATCTATGTGACCTGATACTCTAACTTCAGCGCAGGTAAAAACTTTAAACGTCTTTGAAAAGGGGCAGCCATGAAAATTAAATACTTAAAATCGCTTTTATTAAGTCTCATGATAGTAACAGGTATCAATGCTCAAACACCAGACCTGGTGCTGCAGGAAAACATTCATCCAGATTATGTCAATTATCTAAACTCAAAAGAATCAGAATGGGAAGCCCAGATTGCCATTGGCGGGGACGATGCAGCCACGATGAAAGCCTATATCGGACTGTCTGCACTATCCATAGCCTGGACTCATATTGATGCTGATACTGCTTTTGGGGATCTCGACATGTGGTCCGATTCCATTCAAACCAATCTGGACTCAATCTTCACCCGCATTGAGGACGATATCATTCTCATGCTGGATCCGTTCGAAATGGATCCAGTACTCACAAATTTCACAGATTTTTTTAATAGTGGAGATTATGAGGCCTTTCGGGATTTCATGAACAATAAAGGTGAGACACTAGGTGATTATTTTGACAATGTGGGATCAACCCTTGATGATCTGGCGAATGACATCGATGACAATTTCATGAATCCTAATTTTGGTCATAACATGGACTCGGTGTACAACCACGAATCGGATTTTGACTTCTCCATGCAGATCCTGGCCAGTGATATTTCTGACACCGTATTTGTCATTAATCGCGAATTGTTTGATCATTTCCACGATCTCAATGTCCTGGGAGATTCCATTGGCACCAACCTGGAGAACTTCGGGGAATATATGGATTCAGTTATGACCGTCTACGATGGGGATGTCATGCCTGGAATATTGGAATTGCGCAGTGGACTGAACGGTATAACCGAGTTGCTGGACACCGTTCGAGTCATTCTGGAAGACCAGCCCTTTGGATCCTTCGAAATCGATACAGAACCCCTTGATTCACTCCAGAGCGCCATTGCGGAACTGGATACGCTGCTGGGTGGCAAAGCCTATCAATTTGGTCCTGAGGAAGAGGGCAAAACCATCGTTCCTCTGGCTATTATTCAGAATCTGCCTGAGGGTAAAATCGTCGATGTGTACTGGGATTTTTACCGCTCCAGTACCCCTGAGAGCTTCAATTTTGGAGGCATATTCCCGGATGGTCTGGATGCCCAGACTTTAGATCTGATTTCAGCAGATATGGTGCTGAACAGTTGGGATGAAAATGATGACCTGGACCTGCGTCTCGCAATCCTGAAATCGGCCTGGGAAGCTCAATTGGTATTGGATCCTGATAATCCTGATGCCCATCTGGGATTGGCAGGGATCATTGCCTATGATATGATGAATGATTACGGCACTACCTTTGAAGATATTACCCGCTTGCTGAATGCAGGTCGAATCGACAGCCTCACCTATCTCTATGATTGGGAAAACGTAGATCTTTTTAACGATCTAGATGATGTGCAGGATCATCTGTCCTATTTCACTGAAGCGGATGCACCCGTTCACTTCGTCATGCTCGTTAAAACAGAAGCTGATACCTGGGGTCCCTATTTCATTGGCGCGGACAGTGAGTTCGAAATTGTTCATATTCCCTGGCCTGCCGTTGCTGCCCTACAAGTGGAAATGGATATGCTCCGCGGAGCAGCTGAACTGATCATTGATGTGGTCACAGAGGTCTATGACAATCTGGATGAGATCTTCGTTCTCAATCTGGATCCCAGTGTTCTGGATTTTAGCAATATTGAAGATGATATGGATTTGATCCTCATGCTGGAGGAATCAAATCCAAACTTCCTGACTCTCACTGATTATGGTGTGGACCAGTTTATCCAGGCAGGTGATGATATTGAAGAAGCCCTCTCAACCCTCAATGAATTCTTTGAGCTCATGGTGGATCTAGCCGATGCCATGCAGCCTTTTGAAGATGATTTTAATATGAATGGTCTGGCCTTTGTCGAAGATATGGAGGAGATGGAAACGACCAGTTTTGACATGTGGCAGGACTTTGCCTATCCGGATTCCACGATGTGGATGGACGAAGAACGCGTCAATTTTTCGGCCTGGTTTGACAATCCACCCACCAGTTTTCTCGTCATGTGGCATGGACAGGTATTTGGAAATGATCTAACCTGGGGCGGTCTATTCCCGGATCGCTTTGCCACATTTGTAGCTCCAGAACCAGCCCCATTGCCTGAGACCTTTATGGTCCATGCAGCCTATCCGAACCCATTCAACCCTGTGACCAATATTCGCTTTGATCTACCTGCCGCCGGTTTGGTAAATGTCAGTATATTCAATATCCGTGGTCAAGAGGTCAAAACATTGGTTCAGGAAGCGCTTCCTGCCGGTGAGCATATTGTTGCATGGGATGCCGCAGGCCTGCCTTCAAACCTGTATTTCTATCGGGTTCAATTTGATGGTCAAACAGCTACAAATAAGGTTCTATTGATCAAATAGAATGTTGATTGTCCCGAATTTTGTGACAAGCAAGAGGAAGAAGCTGTGTTTCTTCCTCTTGCTGTATTTAGTCATCATCTCTGTCACTCCCGCTCAGGATTTCTATGGATTGCTGAACAATGCCTTTGATCAACCTGGACTAACCCGACTTGGACTGACTGATCTTCAGGAAAGCCAAATAAAACTTTCAAGTGGATATGTCTATGAGGATTATTTTCGTGAGAGTACATCCGGAAAAGGGTCCCAGACACTCGATGGAAATATCAGCTCCATTGCTCTGCTCGCTATAAACGCCCGGAGAGATATCAAATATGGCATCTTTTTTCAGGGTCGGAATTTGAGTGTAAGCTACTCTAGTCTCAATGCAGATAGATACATAAATACAGACTATCTGAATGAAGGTCGCGATCTGGAATTACACATGGTTATCGGAAATGAAAAGATGCTATGGGGCATGGGAATTGACCAGCAAAGCAAAACACTTAGTGCTCCCGTGCTGATAAATAAATATCCTGAATCAGAAGATTCACAGATGAATCGCTACTTCTTTGACTGGCTGGAACCCAGTTTTGGAAATGAGCTTATCGCCCGGAGTAAATTTAACTGGAGGGGAATAACAACTTACACCAGCTTGCCACTGGGTTCGCATCTGATTCTGAATCTCAATTATAGAATATCGGACAAGCCCTTTGCTCCGTGTGTGGATTATCAAAATACTTCCAACATCCAGGATCTACAGGGTGATCGTCGGATGATCTTTGACGGTGCCAGTGTAAATCAGGTTCTGGAGATAGATCTGGAAAGTCCAGATTGGTCTCTTAAACCGACAGTCACAATACAGAAAACCGACGCTGATCTCACTATAGTAAATCCACTGCCTGAGGGTGTGATCGACGATTTTCCTGAATTGGGTGAGTTGGATATCAGCCATCGGGGTGGTTCGTTTGCACTTGAAGGTCAATATAAGAATCTGGCGATTGAAGCTGGTATCGGATATTCCCGGTGGGAAGCAAATACAGAGCTCACAACGCCTGTACTTGGACGTTATTGGTTTGTTCCCATTGCACATGCAGCTCAATTGCAGATATCGGGAGAGAGTATCTCACAGCGCCTGAATCTCAGCAAAGAGTTATTCAATCAGGATATCAGGGTGGATCTAAAAGCAGGATACCAGCATGCCTACTTTGATTTTCAGGTTATCGGTGAAGCTGACCTTGAATTTAATCTCCGCTCCGTACCCATTGATGATCCATTTCAACTTCATCTGCATGTTATTTCAATAGGTGTTCCCATCAGCTACACCTTCAATTCAATTACATTGCACTATGAATTCACCCAGATGATCCCCTGGTATGAACGGGTGGATAGCAGTCCGCTGAAATTGCAGGGAGAGCGTCCCAGTGATAGAAAAGTGAGGGGCGGGGGGCAACACATGATTGTCTTGAGCTATACCTGGAGCGAGCTCAAGACAACGCCTTGATTGGCAATCCCCTAAAAAAACAAAATAAAATTGTCCTTTTGGGATGTAACCTATCTCAGGACCCTAGAGGTCCCCAAATTGAATAAGGGTTATTCGTCGCTGATGCTGATCTTTTTAAACCAGACTGCCAGAGCGATGGCTATCAGTGCCAGGTTTGAACAAATCCGGGAAAATTCTTCGGCTGTAATACCAAGGATCGTACTCCCCATCATTACAGAAATAATTGCTGAAATTAGGCCTACGGCAGCCAATACTATAAGGGCCAGGGCAATTTGTCTCATCATTTTGTGAACTCCTCACATTTAAGGTTTTTACCATTAATTATATGCTTGATCATCTGTTTCCCTGGTTCGTGAAATACGAGCTAAATGTAGATTGAATCCAGAGCTGGGCAAGGGCTGATTGTTCGGATTGAAAATTCCATATCTACCCAGTCCGAACTGTTAGGACACTTCATTAGCAGTATGGTACTTTTGCATGACCTCATGTAGTCGGAAGGACTGAAGCATGAAGGTCTCCAGTCTGGCTTCAATCACCTGGGGGAATGGATTGCCATCACTCTCTACAGCCAGGAAGGGCAGGTGTGACACCTCTTCCATAACCGTTCTGATCATATCATCATGACGATGTTGCAAAATATGCTCTTTGCCCATTTTGTTGTTCAGTATGGCTTCGCTCAGTCGATTCGGCATACAACCAAAAGGACCTATGGCGATGGCTCCACAAAATTCCGTTCCCACTTCAGCCAGTGGTCCGCCTATAGTCACTACTGCTTCTCCAGGTAATTTAGGTGAAATGTATTGTTTGGACGCATTAAGGACATGATCAATATCAATAAGTCTCTTGATATACCAACCGGACTTTTCCATGATAGTCTTGATGCTGCGTTCACCCCTGGACATGATGGATTTCTTTAATCTGGTCTTCATACGATTCATGGTGCTGGCACCAAACATATATTCCTTATTCAGGACCAGCCAATCTATATAATGAATCCACTCATGGAGGGGAGCAACATGAGAAACAATTCCATGCTGGGCCATTCTCTCAGGTAGCCATCTTCGAGAAATACCGTCCTTACGGACATAAATCTCACCAACAATAAGTACATGTGGGAGTGTGTGAAGATCGACTTTTTGTTCAATCTGCTGGAGATCTTCGGCAGCTTTCTCAATCGCTTCAAAGAATGGTTTTTTACCTCCTTCAATACCCAGTCGCACATCCTCCCAGATTTCATTTAGTCTTGAGATGGCTTTGTCAGGATCTTGGGCGTTCACCAGCATGGCGTGGCGCATATCTTCAAAAATATCCGAAATGACGACACTATAATAGATCATGAGGGTTGTCCGTTGTCCAATACCGCCATAACCATCAGCGCTGGATGTAGAGAAAAAAGCAACATTTTTGAACTTTTGCTTCACAATAAGATCGCGCATGAAATCCTGGTATTGCCCGAATCGGCAGGGCCCATTGGCAGTGGGATAAAAGAAAACTGTGATCTCATCATGGGGTTTTTCATTCTCCAGATAGTGGATATAGCCACCGGTAGTCAGTTGGAGGGGAAGGCATTCCTTACATGAAGAATTGCCCCGGCCTGTCTTGAGCTCCTCCTCATGGGGAGCGGAAAGGGCATAACTGTTTATTCCCCGACTTTTAAAGGCTGCAGCAATACCTGGAGTACCATATTCACTCATGGAGGCAAAAACGACTCTGACTCTCTTATCAAATATGGAGACTTCTTCACCATCTGAGGTGGTGATAATCATTTCACCAGCTTCCATGTGAGATTCTGCCTTCACAAAATCATCATCTTCTTCAACGGGTGAATCTCCACGGCCCTGAAGAATTCGATAACGGGCGACAATATCCAGAAAGGCTTCAATGCGGGTCTCAAGACCTGCATCGGCAGTATGATTGTCTAACTCAAGTGTCAACGAGGGCTTGGTGCCCATAATGCTGCGGAAGTATCCCACAACAAACGAATCGGGTCCACAAGAAAAATTGGTGATATAGGTACCGAATAATTGGGGATGCGCTTCCACGATGGCGGCACCCTTGAGATTAATCTGACCCATGGTCCAATACATATGGTCACGGATCTCTGCATCTTTGAGATCCAGAAAATCTACTGGGATCAATTTGATACCACGTGAAGCGAATTTATGAGGAATCCCCTTGTTCGCTTCAGGCATGAAGGCATTGTAGGGACGGCCAAAAAGAACCACACCAATTTGATCGGGATTCTGTTCAAGATCAAGGAGAGCTTCTCTGCCCAATTCCAACATCTCAAGCTCCATGGCATCTTGAATCTCAACGGCTTTTTTATAAGCCTTTTTAAGCTGGCTCTTTGCGACACCAAGCTGTTTACCCAGGGACTGGAAACCATCGCTGGGATCATCCTGACCATATCCCAGTTGCATGGCAGGGGTTAAAATAACAGGTCCATCATCTTTGAGTTGTGATTCGAAGGTAGATCCCAAATAGTAGGGCTCTCCCTGAACCAAAGGACAAGTTGTAGCATCTTTAAAACCATTTTCAATGGATATTTTTCGCACATGGGGTAAAAAGAGGTAGTCCAGTTTCATGTCCAGCAGGTTTTGGAAATATCCATGTGAAATTTCAGCTGGATAGCAAAATGGTGCAGAACATTGGTCAACACCCCGCTGCTCTACGTTATTTGACAGCACCGGTCGAAATCCCAGTTCCTTAAAAAAGTGTGAGAAGAGGGGATAGTAAGTTCCTGTTAAGAAAGAACGGGAAATACCCACTCTGGGAGCGTCCTCTGGTAAGTCACTCAAATCAGCAGCATATTTGTTAAGAACAAGCTCCTGCCTTTTGATAACCAGATCATTTTCACCTGCATTCACATTAATTTTTTTACGGATATTGTCATAGAGATTACAGGCTCCACCAAAGGGATAGGTTTTGCCTTCAATAACCATGCGATTTACTTCACATCCGATATCACATTTTTCTTTGCCACCTGCACAAATGAAGGATGCCTTCCTACCAACTTCGCGCTCAATGAGTGTTTCCAGGTTGAAAACCTGCTCATCCATGAGACCCGTATCAATACGGCTTTTAACTTCCAAGGCAACACCATAAGAACCCATGAGACCTGGTTCCGGGGGAACGATAATTTCTTTGCCTGAGAGGGCAGCCATGGCAATGGGGACGGCTCGGTTATAGCAAACTCCCCCCTGCATAAAGACCTTGTTTCCCACCGGGCGAGGACCCTTGACCCGATTCACATAATTCAGGCAAATTGAATAAACCAAGCCAGCTACGACATCTTCTTTGGGGATGCCTTCATGGAAAGTGTTTTTTATATCAGAGGAGATAAACGCTGCACATTGATCATTAAAATTGGGAGGGTTGGTGCCTCTCATGGCCCAATCAGCAATATCCTCCATCTCAATATTGAGAGTCTCTTTGGCGGATTCCTCCAGGAAGGATCCTGTCCCAGCTGAGCAGGCTTCATTCATGGCATAATCACTAGCCACTCCATTGGTGAGATAGGTATATTTCGCATCTTGTCCACCAATCTCAAAGATGGTTTCAACACCTGCATCGAAATGGAGGGCGGCTACAGCATGGGCAATGATTTCATTGATGACACCTTCCGTCAGAGCATGCAGACCGGCAATTTTACGTCCCGAGCCAGTAACACCTAGTCCCCGAATGACAATATTGGTTCCATCAAGCTCATCCAATACAGCCTGATAGCATTGTTTGGAAGCACCTACAGGGTCACCGTTGGTTCTCAAATACTCGCTGGCCACGATTTTCAAATCGGACTCACGCAATGCAACTATTTTGGTGGTTGTAGAGCCTACATCCAACCCGAGGATACAGGTGTCACCTTCTCGGGCAACACCGCGATCAAGTTCAACAAAATTTACCTTATCCTCAAATTGGGAGAGGGCTTTATGGAAATCAAACTGTGAGGTTTTTTTAGAGAAAAGATTCTCAAGATCAACCTTTTGGCCGTTTTTCAAATCTGAGGCATACACGGCAGCCCCTAAAGCTTCAAAATAGGTAGCTTCCTCAGGGATGGTCAGGTTCTTGATATTTGTCTTAAGATAGTCCATCATGACATCGATCTGGGTAGTTCCTCCTACAATCATGATATCTTCTTTGGGAGTGTTCTTTAAGAGCTCCAGAATTTTATTGGCCATCATTTGACTCAGCCCGGCCACGACCTGGCCCTTGGGAACCCCAATGTTGGTGGCGTGGGTACAATCACTTTTACAAAATACTGAGCAACGTCCAGAAACAACATGGGGAGTTTCACCCTGGCCAAATTCAATAGCTTCTTCCATATTCACGCCCATGCGACGGGTTTGCTGGAGGAAAAATTCGCCCGTTCCAGAAGCACACTTATTGCCAGTAAAAACTTTGGATATTTTCCCAGCCTTATCGAGTTGGTAAACCATGAAAGTTTCTCCACCAGCACTGATGATAGCGTTATACGATTTATTCTCTTTATTAATGAATTTCAGTGCAAGTTCTGTAGCCTGGGGTTCTGAAATGGTATCTAAATCAATGAGTTCTTTAAAACGGCGTCCTGTGACAACGACTGATTCAAACTGATCAACATCGATTTCGTTTAGCAAATTGGTAATAACTTCACGGGGGTTACCCTCATGAGGTTTGGAAAACACATTTCCAATGGTGGTGCCTTGACCATTTTTATGAAGATTCACTGATGTGATGGTGGAGGCTCCGGCACATATACCCAAATATTGCTGCATCTGTGTTCCTTTCGAAATGTTAACCGTCAAATTTGAGAAATGTGGATAGAGTAGTGTTCACACTGAAAATAGAGCCAGGATCGTTGGTTAAACATTTACTCTTTTTATATGACCAGGCCTGTTCTCAAGACCTGTAAAAAACAGCACCCCATATGTATCTCATGTGGAGACGTAATATATAGTCAGCTTTTGAAACAATATTTCAGCGTAGAGCTGGAGCTTCAGTATTTGATTTCTGCAACTAAGAGTAGAAGCAATAACTTAAACAAAAATGTATAAATATCAATTATTTAGATAGTTTATATATTTACTGAGAATCTGGAAGAGGGCGCAAAACAAATGCTCCAGGTATTATTTATGGACTTAAACCATGAGTGTAAAAATTGCATTCCAGGTTATAACAGGTCACTTTAGCCTTGTCCATTAATAAGAGATCATAGGTTGTACAGGTTGTACAGGTTGTACAGGTTGTACAAAATTGTGAAGTGACCATTTTCTTTTAATCGCTCGTATCCCCATTCATTATTCCTGCTAAAACGATGTATATTCTGCCAGTCCTAAACTTGATAAAGAGGTCTCAGAATGGAATCACGCCCAACCCTGGAAGTCCAGAACCAACACGTTACAATTCGATCCTTTACAAATGAGGATATCCCTGAAAAGCTCCTTCTGCCCATACTGGAGGCAGGGCGCCGTTTGCCCACCAGCAGCAATATGCAAGCTTATAGCATTATCGTGGTAAGAGACCAGGATGTAAAACGCGAATTGGCAACCCTGGCTGGGAATCAGAAGCATATCGAGGCTTGCCCGGTATTCCTGGCTTTCTGTGCTGATTTGCATCGCCTGAAACATGTCTGTGAGCTCCACGATGTTGAAATGACCAACAACCTGGAAACCTTCCTCATATCAACCATTGATGCATCTCTGGTAGGGATGTCCGTGCAAACGGGTGCAGAATCAGTGGGTCTGGGAGCTGTCATGATCGGATCCATGCGGAACCATCCTCAGGAAGTTGCTGCATTATTAGGACTCCCACCGCGAGTCTATGTGACCTATGGGATGTGTCTGGGATGGCCGGTCAAGGAAAATATCCCCCCACAGAAACCAAGATTGCCTTCAGGTTTGGTTATCCACCAGGAAAAATATGACACATCCAACCCAGCGTCCCAACTTGAGTCTCACGACACAGAGTTAGGCCGTCACTATGAGTCTCTGGGTAAGAATCTGGATCAGTCAGCCTGGTCTGGTGTCATTGCACACAATCTCAGTCGACCTCTACGTTCAAGTTTAAAAACGACCTTGGAAGAAATGGGCTTCAATATTTCTGGAGCAGGGGAGAAGTAATCAGATGGAGCCTAAGGTAGTCGTTATTACCGGGTCGACTCGGGGAATTGGCCTTGGTCTTGCCAGAGAATTTTTAACACATGGATGTCAGGTGGTTATATCGGGGAGATCTCAGACTACGGTAGATAAAATAGTGGGCGAATTGTTAAATGAGATGAAGTCTGCTGATATAATGGGTCAAGCTTGTGATGTCTCACAATATGATCAGGTCCAACAGTTGTGGGATTCTGGCATAAGCAAATATGGTCATATCGACTTCTGGATAAATAATGCCGGTATGGGACACAATAGTCTACCCTTCTGGGAACAGGATGTTGAAAAGATTGATGAAGTGCTTGGAGTGAATCTTCAGGGGGTCATGTACGGGTCCAGGGTGGCCCTCCAGGGGATGTTATCACAAGGGTGGGGGCATCTATACAATATGGAAGGTTTAGGTAGTGATGGGCGTATGCTCAAGGGTCAAACCATATATGGTACTACCAAAAGGGGGCTGGCCTATCTGACAAAATCACTGGCTAAAGAAACCGCAGGTACGGAAATCAGGGTTTCGGCACTCAGCCCGGGCATGGTGATCACAGATCTTCTACTGGGCAACACAGACACAAAATCAGCTTCATTTATTAAAACGAAGAAGATTTTCAACATTCTTGCTGATAGGGTGGAGACGGTAACACCCTGGCTTGTGGATCGAATGCTTTCGAATTCTGGAAACGGGAGAGATATTCGCTGGCTTACCAACAGAAAAATTTTCTGGCGTTTCCTTTGCGCACCCTTCTCAAGCAGAAATATTTTTGTTGAGGAATAAAGTGTAGAGTCTGGATTGAACGCAGAGCGACTCAGGAAATTCATGGACATATATTTTGCTAACTATACCTGAATGGCGTATATAATTTAAAAGCCAATAATTATTACCTTTAAAAAGGATCCCAAACTCGGGTGAATGTGAAAAAGTTTCTGACAAGTACTTTGTTGAGAAAATGGAAAGCTCGATTCCCACAAAGTGGCTTCACACTCATAGAAATAATATTCTCTGTGACTTTGTTATCCATAGTGGCTATGGGAACGGCTCAGTATATGGTATTCTCACGCTGGGATATTGATCGCGGGATACGTAGACAACTTGCCTGGATCAACATGTCCTCACGCATGGAACAGGCTGTTGATTGGGGTTATGAAGCGCTACCAGATAGCTTACCTGAAACCAATCAGGCGATTACAGCTAATAACCTCACCGCGTATCGAACCTGTGAAGTCTTTGGTATTGACGATACCACTGATGGGGTAGCCCCCACCGACACAGAAATACCTGATTACTATATGATTAAGATATATATCTCCTGGTTTACTGTAGGAAATGTAAGTGATAGTTTAACTGCCTACATCTCGGCAGACATGGGCTGGGACTACTGATGCGAAGAGGCAATTCCACAGGAACTACCCTCATAGAGCTCGCGATAGCGACAGTCATCTCAAGCATTGTGGCCATCGGCTTCTCATCTGTACTCATGTATACAAGGAATATGTATAACGATACCATAGTGCGCTCTCAGCTGAGTCAGGATGCTTTTGTTGTGGATCAGTATGTCAGAAATAAACTCACCAGCCAGATGGCAGATTCACTGCAAATATTTGCCAGTACCAGCGACGAGATCTCTGGAGTTACCTCCGGCTCAGGTGTGATTATGCGCTCAGTTCGAACGGATGGGACCGTAGATCATCTCTCAGCGAATGGCTTGAATTTAGAATGGAAAATTGACAGTCAGATTCATAGCCCCATTGATTCAGACATTTCTGAATTGCTCTTTACTGAAAGAACAGGCTACAGCAAAAAGATGCTGAGTGTCAAATTGGTACTCACTGAAGAGGGTGATAGCATCGAATTGGAATGGATAGTGGCCATAAGGAACTAGTATTATCCACTTCAAAAGCAGCTGGTATCCTTTAATTAAACCTTCCAGCCTCCGGTTCTACACGCAATAAATATTTCATCCTCCTATCAAGACATCCTCATTTGGATTTTACTTTTCTCCTTTAAACAAAAAAAATATTTATGACTAACTTTCAAGATGAAATAGATATGTTCACCCTTTATCTAGTATAATAAAGTAATATAAAAAATTAGTGAAGAAGGCGAGCATAGTCAATATGTGTCATATTTTCACTGCTTTTGGATAAATCCGGTCATTGTTATGACCAAGTGGAAAAGCGACGTATCGACTTGATTTGACCTGGAAAATATCTTTATAAACTACTGTAATATATAGAGTAATCATTTATTTATGGATGAAAATTGATCCTGTTTCAAGAAAAATTGTGATCATCTCAATATCGAAACTTACGGTGGTTTTATGAATTATGCATTTACATGGATAGGTCTAAGTGGCTGAAGGATAGTGCATTACGAAATATGACAAATTATGGCACAATTATTGAAATATATTGGGACATGCGATATCAAACAATCATCAGTTCCAGCATCCTCATGAGAACGATCTAAAGATGTATATCGTCGCCATCATGATCACCGCTGTTATTTTCAGTGTTACCGGTTTGGGAGTACTCAATTTAGCTACTATTGTTAATCTTGATACCCAGGCAGCAGTGGAAAAAGTGCAGGATCAAGTTGAAGTTGAGTCATTCGCAAATGTGGCACTTTGGCGTGTCAATGCAGGAGGGGATAGCCTTGGTACATACAGCGTAGGAAATGTATCGGCTTCTTATGATACTACTTTGCAAAGGTTGACTGTTGTCAAGACTACAGATGATGAGACAACTGGGCTTATTCTGGATCTTGAAGAAGACTCACATTTCAAACGTGCTGTGGCTACTCAATATGGTATTGACTTCAATAACGGTAAAACCATTAGTGAAGAGCCAATTCATCAGCTTCGCACGGATATGGATTTTTTACCACAAGTTGATATGGCCTATCTCGTAGCCAATGCTGCCCAAGAGGTATGGTTATGGAATGAGCATATCCATAACGATGATGTTGTTGAGGGAATCAATATTTTTCATGGCAATTATCTTGAAATTCACAATGTTGACAAAGAAAATATTACTCTGGTTTTTACAGGGTATGATATTCAACCAAAAGATAATGTCAAATTGAAGGCTCAAATTATCGGAGGCGTTCCATTACCTGCAATAATCCTCACCAACGTATATAATGATACCCATTTTGACCAGGGATATGGTGATGAAATCCATATAGAAGGTGCCATCTACTCGGCAGGACATGTGAGATTGCATAAAGGTGAGTTTACTGGTCCGGTGATATCAAAAACTGCCCGAATCTGTAGAGACATTGACATGCTTGATGATGATGGGAATGAATATTACGCATGGAATTTAGGATTTGGCAATTATGATGATTATGATTGGCCAAAGCAGATCCAGGAATGGGCGCGCATCGATTAGTATCTCATCTCCACCATGCCCCTGCATTTATGAAAGTCCTGATTCAGGGCTTTTTTTATATGCCTCTTTCGATGATATCAAGGAGGCTCGACCGCTAAACCCAATTACCCTGAAAAAATGTTCTTCGCCAAGGAATTGGTTAAAACCCGAACACATGCGAATGAGAGAAGGGATAGTGGGTGTCTGGAGATTATTCTCCATATGTAGTATATTGATGAGTAATTATCTCAAAAGAGTAGGGGGCTCGACCCCATTTTTCCAATTTGCTCATTGACTCATGCCTTATTTCGTTAAAAAAAATTATTTGATCTATTTTCTGAATGAAGTTAAAATATCATCCTAGAAGTAGTTTTATACCTATATAATTAGTATATCGATTTCTCCTGAAATCGTTCAAAAGTGTCATATATTTATTACTTTCGCAAATTAATGATAGTTTTTGTGAGCGAGAGCAAAAGCGATGACTTCCAGCTAAAGATGCCCAGATATTGTTTAGTAAACCATTGTTAATATTAAAATAAGCCATCGTTATTATCTGTAGATTTATGATAAATTGTTGAAAAATGATTGAAGTGTTTATAGCATTTGTTGTATAAATGTGACACAAAACACCTAGAAGTGTCGCATTATGTGTCAATGATTACGATATTATCATCAATTAATCGTTTAGTTCTTACTGGCAAATGTCTGAAGGATAAGGGGTTAGCAAAATTGTCTAAAAATGGCATAACTTTTGAATCTACTAGGGACTATGCGGCAACAAAAAATCAACTTTCAATTGTACCACTTTCAAGAGGTTATTTCACTTAACCCTGGAAAAATGTTTATATTGGAATCGTATGTCTACAGAAGCAATAATATGATGATGAGAACCGTCTGATGTATATCGTCGCTATTATGATCACCGCTGTTATTTTTAGTGCTACCGGTCTGGGAGTACTGAATTTGGCTACTATTGTTAATCTGGATACTCAGACAGCTGTCGAAAAGGTACGGGATCAAGTTGAAGTCGAATCATTCGCAAATGTCGCTCTCTGGAGAATTAATACAGGTGGTGACAATTTAGGAAGCTATAGCGCTGGTGATCTTACCGCTACATTTGATAGCACCTCACAAAAATTAAGCGTTATTAAATCTGATGGTGATGAACAAACTGGATTGGTCTTAAGTCTTGAGGAGGATCATCACTTCAAACGAGCCGTCGCCACAAGCGGTACTTTTTATACTCAAGGAAATACGGTAAGCCCAGAACCTCAGCATCAGGTTAGATCACAAGTTGGATTCCTCCCAACAGTCGATATTAATTATTTTATGAATATCGCTGATGAGATCCACTATGACAATTCACGCACCTTTCGTGATTGGGATCTGTCGGAAGGGGTTCATGTGTTCGAAGGTAATAACCTAATTTTTGAAAGCGTAGACCTTGAAAATACAACGCTTGTTTTCACTGGTACCAACATTGACTTCTGGAAGCATAATGTTATCAAAGCTGATGAGGGCGGAGATATGCCAGCATTGGTCTTCACCAATCCAAATTCTGATTTCACATTTTATGGTTACTGGTCAACCTACCGCGATGAGATTGAAGGTGCCATTTATTCTGCTGGTACCATCCGGATGTACAATGGTATCCTGAGCGGACCAGTGGTTGCGCGGACAGCTGTACTAGAGAGAAGTATGAATTTTACTGATGATGAACATGGTGAATACTATCAGTGGCAGAATGGTTTTGGTGCCTATGAGGATTATGACTGGCCCAAGCAAGTACAGGAATGGGCACGCATAGACTAAGCCCAGATTTACAATTTATTTCAACTAAAAAGTCCTGGTTCAGGACTTTTTTTATATCCCCTCACTCGTAACCAATCTTACCTAACACAATGTGTCTGTAGCATACCCTCTTCGAGTGAACCATAATGTGTATGACAAATCCGGATAAAAATTGTCATTAAAAACTGACTCTGCATTATGAGTTCTGTCACATATTTATGATTGTATTATGTTATGTTGCTTTCATCAGGGGAATATATTGGAAGTCGTGTTGGTTTATGAAGAAATTTAATAGACATGTAAGTATAGAAAAAACAATGAGAAGTGATATAAATATTATAACTGTTAAGCGGGTAACTTACTAACTTTTCAATACTGTTGACGCTTGGCATATATGTTGATAATAAAATGGGTTGGCTTAAATCGTAAGGGAGTGCCGGATAAACAAGTTGAATAAAACGAGTGATAATATGGGTAGGCAGAGTCAGCTCTTGATTCTATGCCTGTTGCTACTATTTAGTGGAGGCTTGTTTGCTCAACCTGCTGGTTATGAGCATCGGAAATTAATCACACTGAACAGTTCACAGATTAGTGGCTCTTCTGATCATATTAATTTTCCTGTTATGATCAAACTTACCGAGGCTGATTTAAAATCAACCAGTAATGGAGGGGGCGTTGTCAGTCCTTCCGGTTATGACATTCTTTTTACTCAATCCGATAGTTCCACCCTGCTAACACATGAGTTACAAAATTATACTCCGACGACAGGGGATTTGCTTTGCTGGGTAAGTCTGCCGACACTTACCCCCACAATGGATAGTTCGATATTTCTGTACTTCGGCAAATCTGGCGTTTATACTGATCCTTCTGATACGCTAACCTGGAACAGTAACTATCTTGGAGTATGGCATCTGGATGATCTCACGGATGCTGCCGGAGCTTACACGCTCACTGATCACAACACCGCTGCCAACAGTAGTGGGTACCTTGGAGCAGCCAGAGAATTTGATGGTGATGGCGACGATCTGGAGGAACTAAAGGCGGGAACCTATCTCAATGGTTTAGGAGCCTTTACTATTTCCCTATGGGCCAAGGCAGATGCACTGGGAACCGATAAAGGATTGATCTACGGAAATGATCCAGATGCACTTGATCGTCGTATGATGATTCGACAGGATGCCGCTGGTGAAAAGGGAGGCGGGACCAACGTTTTCCGAACCTCTTCACTGTTAGGAACCAACAATAAGCAAAGACATGAATCCAGCAACGGTTCCGCTACACTAAGCTGGCAATATCTCACCATGGCTCAAACCGATGGAATAGCCACAAATTTTTATATTGACGGTAGTCTGGATACACCTTCATGGGGTACTTCAAGAAGTGGAACTACTAATAAGAGTACAAAGTTACTCATTGGCAAGGGCTCCAAGGATGGCGCCACCAGCTCCTGGGATGGTCTCATAGATGAAGTTCGCATATCCAGTGTGGAGTTAAGTGCAGACTGGATATCAACTGAGTACAACAATATGACTGCCCCGGCATCTTTTCTCACCGTTTCCACTGCTAATGAGTTACCCTTTATATCGGACCTTGAGTCCATTGCACTTTCTTACCAATCCAGTGATCCTGCAACTCAGGTGACTGCCAGCATCACCTCTCATGATTATAGCGAATTTAATCTGGATAGTGCAAACATCTGGATCAGTTCAAATTATTTAAGTAGTGAAGATACACTGACCTACACCACCACCAGTGGGATTACAGGCTTCTGGGCTGAGACAACGGGTACTCTCAGACTCACAGGGAATGCCAGCTTGGCTGACTATGCATCAGCTATCCAGGAAATTTACTACCAGAACTCCAATGTATCCCCCTCAACTGCCACACGCACCCTTAGCTTCAAAGTAAGCGATGGAACGGGATTCAGCCCAACTGTGACTAGAGACATTACCATTGGAGCTACTAATCTGGCTCCTGCACTTTCCAGTATAGAAGGAACCACCCTTGCCTATACGGATGGTGATCCAGATACAGTAATGACTTCAACCCTGGTTATTTCAGATGTGGATGACTATTATTTGGATAGTGCCTGGGTCACAATTTCAACCAATTATATCAGTGGTGAGGATAAACTGGATTTTACATCTGCTTTCGGTATTACTCCAACATGGAGCAGTGTATATGGCGAATTGCTCTTAGTTGGAACTGCTTCCAAGACAGAGTACCAAACCGCCCTCAGATCTGTCACCTATGATAACCTGGATCCAGATCCAGATGAATCCACTCGCACCATCAGCTTTTATGTAAGTGATGGGCTGGCACATAGTGATACTTCCACACGAAATCTGAGCGTAACTGCTGTCAACGATGCACCCATGCTGGCGACCATGGAAGCTGCCGGACAGGTTTATTTTGCAGGGGCTGGGGCTATTGCTCTTACTGACTCTTTAACCATCAGTGATGGTGATGATACAAGCTTGGATAGTTTGGCCATTCAAATCACAACCAATTATCATATTTCTGAAGACAGCCTGGGTTACACGAGTATTTATGGTATCACGGGAACCTGGTATAGTGGCCTTGGAAAAATGCTGCTCTCAGGTAATACGACATTAAGTAATTACCAGACTGCTGTGAGGGCGGTTATCTATGAGAACTTATTAGCAACGCCACATACACCCACGCGTGTCATATCATTTATAGCTTACGACACATCGGCCAGTGCGAGTAATATCAAAACCCGCTCTATTGCATCTGGGAAACCTGCCACCATCTCTGGTCTGGATTTATGGTTAAACTCCAACGAAGGTGTCTATACGAACAATGGAGGTGATGACCCGGCTGTGGATGGGGATGATGTCCAGGTATGGAAAGATCAGAGTGGGAACGGCAGAGATTTCATCAACAATACTGGGGCCCCTCTCTGGCGAGAGACGGTGGCAGGGTTGAATGGTGAAAGTGCCATTGAATGGTCTGGTGGAGGTGAGTTCCTAGCAGATGGTGACGGTGAATTATACATCGATGGGCTTACAGAATTCACGACATTTTTCGTAGTAAAATCTGATATTACCTCTACCGACAAAGGGATTTGGTGCACTCGGAATGCTGCTGACGGAGATTATTCAATGTCATTGCGATATGATGCCGTTGGAGATAATGCCTCAGGTCTAAATGTGATTAAGGCGGCAGTCAGGGAAGACGTAGTTGCCAATGAGATGGAAAGTTCAGCCGACCAGCAAAGTACTGTGGCTCAAATTATTTGTATGGATTGGAAAGATGGCGAAATCTGGAACCTCTATGTCGATGGCGTCTTGAATAATCCCTCCTACGCTGGAGATGCCCCCGATGGGGTTATTGTAGGTGCAACAAAAGCTATTCTAGGTCAGAGTGATGGTGGTGGCTGGGATGGTATGATTGCCGAGATGGTTCACTATAACCGGCATCTCACTGATACTGAAAGAGAAAGCATCGAGCACTATATCTCTGATAAGTATGCCATTAGTATACATCTTTTAGCGAAGGCAACCGGTGGAGAAGCAATTTCAGCCGATGATTACACCAATACCGCTTACACCGCACTGACCGGACCACGTATCACCGAAGACGTAGCAGGAGAACTGACTTTATACGGGACCATTGTTTTCACTGCTCCATCAGGCTACGTATGGGATACTGCTGGAGCTGTTCCTTCTGTGACTGCTCAAGAAGCTTATGGGACCTCAACACTCCTGCATGCTGTGTATACATCGTGGACAGACTCTACAGTTACATTTACTATCGATGCAGTTTCTACGACGGCAAGTCAACCAGGTGAGTTGGTATTTAGTGGCTTAAATATTATACCAACCTCAGGGCTTGTACCCAATACTGGCAATATCACCAATACAGGTACAACGGGTCCCAATAGCACCACGAATTTCGGTACTATGACCATGATTGCTGGACTGCCAACCAAGGTGATCTACACTCAAGAACCTACCAATGGGACTGTGGATGAGACACTGCCAACGATTATTGCAGAAATTCAAGATGCAGGTGGAAACACAATGGAAATCGCTGGAACTTCCGTTTCCATCGCCATTACGTCTGGGACGGGTACACTTTCCGGAACCACAAGTTTAAATACTGATGCCTCAGGGCAGGTCTCCTTCAGCGATTTAGCCATTGATGCCGCTGATGATTTTGTCCTCACGACCAGCAGCTCAGTTCTAACCTCAGCAGTGAGTAGCTCTTTTTCCACCAGTGTGGCCGGTCAATATACCACCTTCCTCCTTGAAAAACTGAGCGGTGGTAATATTCTGACACAAACAGCCGGTGTGGATTTCAATATTAAGGTTTCTGCAGTAGATGGTACTCAAACTGCAGATATCAATTTTGCCAGTACTGCAGATATTACTTCTACTGGAACACTGAGCAATGGCGGGGGTACGACCTCAGCTTTTACTGTAGGAGTTCTTTCATCATACACGATGGCGATTAGCAGTATTGGTAATTATACCATCACTGCCACAGATACCTCAGGCAACATTTATGGTACCAGCAACACCTTTACCGTGGAATCTGGACCTGCCAGTGCTGGCAGGTCAACAATCACTGCCAACCCAACCGTTTTGGAAAATGACGCAGTAAGCACTTCGATCATCACAGTTCAGATTAAAGATGCTGGTGGTAACAATCATACCAGTGGTGGTGAAACTGTAAATCTGGTTTCTACTGCAGGAACATTAATAGGCTCTGTTACGGACAATGGGGATGGAACTTATTCTCAATCTCTACGATCATCCTCCACAGTTGAAGTCGCCACCATTACAGGTGTTCTGAATGGGAATAATATGACGGATGAAGCGACTGTACAATTCAATGCCTATACGAATATCTGGGAAAGTGATCCCGGTAATGATACCTACACCACGAGATGGGATACTATTGTGAATTGGGATGCAAATGCCATCCCAACCCTAACTGATGCGGTGCTCATACCAGCTGTACCAGCGGATGGAACGAGATATCCCCTCATCAGCACTGATAATCAGCAAGTATCATCACTCACCATCGAATCGGGCGCAGATGTGAGCCTTACTGGAAGCATAAGTTTTGATGTTTTGGGGGATCTGCTGGGTGGTGGTGAAATGAGTGGTGGAGCCAATGATACTGTCCGGGTGAAAGGTGATCTGGGTATCGCGACAAACAGTATTAAATACTATGAAATGAATGGTACATCCCAACAAATATTAAGCAGCCCCTTAACACTCTATAATTTGACGGTTGACAATTCCTCCGGCGTCCGAATTGATGGAAATACAGAGATAACCAGCACGCTCACGCTAACAAGCGGTAGTCTCATCATTCCTTCAGGGTACTCACTCATCGCCAATACCAAGTCGATTACCTCAGGCACCATCAGATCTGAGCGAGAGATAATAGGTTCAACAGGGTGGCGTCTTCTGGCTTCACCCGTTGCATCAACTTATGGAGATCTCTTTAATAATATTTTTACCCAGGGATATACAGGATCTGACTCTGCGACGGGTTCCCCTTCGATCCTTTATTACGATGAAACTTATGCTGGGACAGACAACCAACGCTGGAGAAAACCTACTAATTCAACAAATAGTACGACAGCAGGTCGAGGACTATTTGTGTATGTATTTGGCTCCATTGGTGGTGAAGCCGCTTATTCAAACTCACTTCCTATCACTCTGGATGTAACTGGAACCGAGGAGGAGGGGACAGCTGGTACCTTCGATTTTGGCGTAACTTATACATCTGCAGCAGATACAGGGTGGAATCTGATTGGAAATCCATTCGCCGCCAGCATTGACTGGGATGATGCGGGATGGACCAAAACCAATATGGACAATGTGATTTATATTTGGGATCATACAGCCAACTCCGGGAGTGGAGCTTATCTGACCTGGAATGGATCATCTGGTTCGCTGGGTGATGGTTTGATACCACCGTTTCAAGGTTTCTGGGTGAAAGCGAATGCATCAAGTCCATCCTTAAAAGTTCCAAAAACTGCCAAGACCACGGGTGGCGTTTTCTATAAACAAGCCAACGAATTGAATCCACTGATTATGTTTCTTCTTGAGGCTGACACACTCGGCGCTACCACTCATATTCAATTTAACGAAATGGGGTCCATTAATAAAGACACCTACGATGCGTACTATTTAGTCCCACCTACGAATACCTATCTTGAATTATATACTCAGAGCTATGATGACAATTATCTCGCCATTCAATCTCAACCCTATCGTTTCGGCCTTCCACTTGAAATCCCCGTCTATGTTGATGGTCATGTGGAAAGCGAGCCATTCTCAGATTCTTATCGTATCTCATGGCCACGGATTGATGACATGCATCCAGAGTGGACTCTGACGCTGGAAGATATAAATACAGGAGTTGAGATTGATCTGTCCACTCAAGACTACTATGAGTTCGATCATGCTAGCTTATCCAGAAAAACTTTGGATTCTACCATGCCCTCCAAAGCACTCACACGTATAAAGCCCTTTAACCTATTGAAGAAGGGCAGTGGGGATAGGCCAAGGTTTGTACTCACAGTAGATCCTGGGAATGCCTTCCCGGAAATCCCAAGAAAATTTGCTCTCGGTCAAAATTACCCCAACCCTTTCAATGAGGTCACGATAATACCATTTTCTCTTCCATTGGAGGCCCGAGTATCCCTCACGATTTATGATATAAGAGGGCGGGTTGTAGAAGAGTTAATCAAGAATAATCATTTTGGTTCTGGCAATCACAAATTTGACTGGCTCGCAACAGGACGGAGCAGTGGTGTCTATATCTATCGACTAAAGATTGATGATCAATATCATACACGGAAGATGATATTATTACGATGAAATTATTCAACTTCACACTACTCCTACTGACCCTGTTGATCAATTCAGGATTTGCCCAAAAACAGCAGACTGAAGCAACAACTCGCGTTGAAGCGGTAGTTATTGAGTATCTCGAGATGATCACTCTCGCGGATATTGATGTTGGGACAATTATCCCCAGTCAGGATATCCTCAGATTAAATCCCAGAACTGATTCTGGAGCAGGGATCATCAAAGTGCAGGGACGTCCAAACTCAAAAGTACAGGTATCCTTCTCAAGTCAAATCGAGATGGTGAATGTTGCGACCAGCAGTACGCTGACTGTAACCTATCGAGTAAGTGGTAATAAAGACAATGATCAATCAGTATCTGATATATTGACGACGAATCCCGAAATCATAAAATTAAATGATATCGGCGAATATTATTTGTGGATTGGTTGTGAGTTCAGTATGGCGAACCTGGTATCTGGACAGTACGATGGGGATTTCGTGATAGACGTGGACTATAATTGAGATGCAAATGATGAAACGATTCAAATTTTCAAAGAAACTAATTTTCCTTCTACTGACTTTGGGTGTTCTGTGTCAGGGTTATGGTCAAACAATTCAGTTCAGCTTGCATGTATCTAGTACCCTGGATGCAACCAATGAAAATGATATGGCATTTGAAACCATTCTTTCAGGATCTGGTCTTGCAGAGATCAATCTGGGAGATGCTGGTATGGGAGTTTTTGGCATTACAGGAGATAATGATCTGGATGTCATCGTGACCATGACAGCCCCGGCAAACTTAGCACATGATGGTGCATCTATGGATGTAATCCCATTTACGCTTAAGTTTGCCTATGCCAACAAAGGGGTGAATGATGTGAACCAGGCCATTGAAGTCGCAGGTACTTCAGCCCGGTTTCAGATCAGACAGCGGGAAAGCGGTCCAGCAGGCGCCCCGCCTACACCACCCAGCGCTTTCCATACGCCAAGTCAAAGTACGGCATACATCTATATCTATGGTTCGATGAATGTTGGATCCATTGATGCGGGATCGTACTCCGGCAATGTTGATCTCTCTGTGATTTACGATTGATAAAACCCTGCTGACCTATGCTACGGACATTTTACACTCTACACAATTCGGGTCATGTCATAGAAATGTTTCATGATAAGAACAGTCACGTAACATATATACGACAATTCATCAATCCCATCTCAAGACGGTAAATGAGATAAGTGCAATATAATCAACAATATATAGATGTTTTGTTGACTTGGCACAGCATTTGAATATATTGACAGCAGTTATGAGCAATGAGACCAAAAATATTATTAATAGAATCAAGACACAAAAGGATGTAATCATGAAAAGAATATCATTAGTAGCCTTAGTAGTTTTAGTAGCTTTATCAGGTACCAGCTTATTAGCCGGTGATGCCGCAACCGCAACAGTTGATGCTGTTGTACAGGCAAACTTAACGTTTGTAGCCAACACTATAGTTAACTTTGGAACAATTCAGCCAACTAGTACACCAATTATTGATCCTAAAAATGTAACTCATACTGATGTAACTGCTCCAACAGTTGGATCATTCTCATTAAGTGGTGCTCCCGGTACGGTAGTTGCTATCACAGAAGATGCCAATGCAACTCTTGGTGATGGAACAAACACCATGACATTTACTCCAGATCTATTTGGTCATGCAACAACTCAGGGTTCTGCCACTGCAGTTGGTGCAACGGTTACATTGGATGGATCAGGAAACTACCTGTTCTGGTTGGGTGGCAATCTTGGAACACTCACAGATCAGCTTGCTGGCACCTATGCCTCAGATAATGGCGTAAACGGTAGTGGTGACTGGTCACTAAGCGTTGAGTACAACTAAACATTACAATTACCATAGCAGTACTAAAAGGGGCCACGAGACGGGCCCCTTTTTTTATCCACAATCCAAACGGAAACAGCATGGTTTTCTGCCTGTCATTTATTATTATGTCGTGATCATTCAGACTTTGAACAATTTACTTAAGATATCTAACCAAGAGAGTAAGCCAATGTTGAAGACTAAAGCCATCCTAGCATTCCTTTTTATTGTCCTTTTCGTGAATAGTGCATTGGGTCAAGTTACTATTTCGCCCACCTCTTTGTTTATTGATAGCCAAAAACGTTTCGAAACGCTTCTTATTATGAATCCTTCTCCTACGGCACAGGAAATAAAACTCGGCTGGGAATTTGGTTATCCAAAAACCGATGAAGCCGGGGATATTAAGTTTATCTATAATGATGAAGAAAAGGCTGCCGTAAACTCAGCTGCTGATTGGATTCGTGGTTTCCCAAAGAATTTTATTCTAGAACCTGGAACAAGACAAATCATCCGCATCACGGTGAAAGCACCTCGCAGTTTGGATGATGGAACCTATTGGGCTCGTTTAAAGACGACATCAAGTCCACTAAGCCCCCCTGTTGGAAGTGGCCTGGACGGTGGCGTTTCGGCGAATATCACCTTTCAATTCAATCAGATCACAGGTGTGTATTACAGCCACGGGGATCTTACCACAGGTATAGATCTATCAAGTGTCCGCGCTGAACTAAACGAGGATAAAATTCATATTTTTTCAAATTATTCTAAATCTGGGAATTCACCCTTCCTGGGAACAATGACTGTCAATGTATTCAACTCTGCTGGTGAACTGGTCATGACTGAACTAAATCTTGTCTCCATTTACTATGACGGTTTGCGCCGTCTCGATATGGATGGTAGTAGTTTACCTGTAGGGAGCTATGAATTCGAAGTCACATTCTCAAGTGGCCGCGGAGATATTCCCGATGCCAACATTGTACCTGCCCCTACTGTAAAAGCTCGGGGAAATTTCATCAAGTCATAAGTGAAACGCTGCTATTATCTAGCCTTCTTCCTGCTATTCTTCAACTTTCTCTTTGGGACAACTCTGTTTCAAAAGGATACTGTTGAAGTAGTTGAAGAAGAAGTTTATCTCTCCATGAGATATCAGGGGGTCATTGATGAAATTGTTGTGGCTTATTATACAGGCGAACAATTCTTCCTCCCCTTGACAGAACTTTTTGATATTTTTGCTGTCAATTATGAGTTTGATCCTGCAAAACTATCTATCAGCGGCTACTATCTCCGAGAGAACAATAAATATATCATTGATTTCAACGCGAGAACTGCGCGAGTTGGCAGCGAAGTCGTTCAGATGGATGTAAATAATTTTAAAATTAAAGAACTTGACTTTTTTCTCACACCAGAAATTTTTGAAGACGTTTTCGGGTTGGAATTAATTGTAGACATCTCCAGACTGTCAATTCGTATTGAAACCTCCCACGAGCTACCCATTATTACGCGTCACACCCAACGTCACCGAGAGCAGCTCAGGAATAAGAATAATGCATACTCCGGTGAAAAACAGTACGAGCTTCTTATGGACAGGGATCCACGAATTCTTGATGGAGCCCTTTTTGATTACTCCTTACTAAGTACCCTGGCAGCAGAACGACAGAGTGCTGCCGTGAATGTAAATATGGGTGGTGAGGTTCTGTATGGGGATTTTCAAGGTACGCTGCTTGCCATGGCTAATCAGGATACAAACTCCGTTTCTGGAACCAATTTTCGTTGGCGCTATGCTAATGAGATTCAACCATGGTTTTCCACGGTCACGATTGGGCAGCAAAGCACTGCAGGACTGACAAACCTGACATTCCAGGGCCTGGCAGTTACGAATCAATCCCTCATCCCTAAACGGAGTTACGATAGCTACACCATTGATGGCACTACAGATCCTGAAGCAGAAGTAGAACTCTATCAGGATGGTCGCCTGCTTGAGGTCATTGAAGCAGATGACGTCGGTTATTATCGGTTTATGGTTCCCCTGAATTATGGTACATCTGAGTTTAGCCTTCGGATTTATGGTAAACACGGACGTGTTATTGAATTGGAACGGCGTATTCAGATTCCATTTCAATTTTTACCTATTGGTGAATTTCGCTATGATTTGTCCGGCGGTCGTATCGCTTCAGAAGCCCTTCCGTGGGATGACCAGCTAAACATGTCTGCAGGTAACCTGTCTTGGGGACTCACAAATTGGTTAACAGGAAGTTTGGGTATTGAATATTTCGAAGGGAGTAATCATGATCGGCCTGCTATAAATGGAAAATTATCGTCCAGACTTTTTGGAGATATGTTGGTTAACCTGGATGCAGCGCTAGAAAATTACTATCGTTTGTCAGTGAGGGGGATTGGACCCAACACATCTTCCTTCTCCATGGATCATACCTACTATAGTCAGCAGAATATCTACAATCCATTGGGCTTAAAACACAATTTGAATATGACTTTATTTTACCCCTTTCACATTGGGACAACTCGGTTCACTGGAAGAACTTCGTTTAGTTGGGTAAACGTAAATAATGAAGATCAGTACCGATTTTTGCTTGACGTAAATCAGTTTGTTAGAGGATTAAGACTTCGTTACGGAATGAAGGAAAAACATGATTTTACTCCAATTGGGCATGACATATCAAGTGAGTTCATATTGGGAGCTACCTACCTTATTCCCAGATTACCTTCAATTGCACCACTTCTAAGGGGTAGCTACTTCCGCACGGATCTTAGCTATAATAGCTTTATTGGAAAAGCAGAAGAAATTGAATTTCAATATATCAAACAATTCTCATCAAAACTCAAGACTCATCTCCTGAGTTCATATGGTTTTCTTCAGAATACCCTTTTCTTTGAAATTGGAATGACCTGGGATCTTGATCCAGTGCGTTCCTCCTCAACGGTGAGATCCATTCGGTCAACACCCTCCTTTACACAAACCTTGCGTGGTTCAGCCGGTTTTGATCGGGTGAATGGTGAAGTCATCTGGGACAGTCGTCAGCAAGTGGGACGATCCGGTGTGAGCGTCCGTATGTATGAGGACGAGAATAATTCGCAAACCTACGACATGGATGAGAAAATCATTCCGGGGAGTGCGCTGATCGTAGAACGCGCTTCAACTCGCGTGATAACAAAATCAGACATATCTAGATTGACCCAACTACAACCCTATCGACGTTATAATTTTCGGGTAAATGAGGCCAAGATTAACAATCCGCTGTTGATCCCCAGTATTCCAAAATTTTCGGTGGTTACTGACCCTAATCGTTATAAACGAATTGATGTGCCGTTTTACACCACAGGTGTTATTGAAGGCCGTGTGGACAGGCTCATCGGCGAAAACTACGCGCCTATCTCAGGATTGAGGATTCATGTCAGAGCAAAGAATACAGAGAATGACATTGTGCTCCGGACTTTCGGAGATGGATCATATTATTCAATGGAAATCCCTCCAGGAGAGTACGAATGCTGGGTAGATGATTCTCAACTGGAATTTCTAGGAGCTGTTGCCAAACCGGAAAAACTTGAGTTCCTTGTCACTTCCAGTTCTGAAGGTGACTTCATAGAAGGACTCAATTTCCTCCTGGAGTGATAAACCGTTTAAAATTGTGGTGGTGGCGCCGGCTTATTCCCCAGGACAGCTTCAATCTTTTCCATAACTTCAGGTGTCAAAGCGGGTAAGGTATCCAAAGCCTTTAAATTTTCAGTCAACTGTGACATCTTTGAAGCCCCCAGAATAACCGTACTCACATTGGGGTTCGCTGCACACCAGGCCAGTGACATATTGGTCAGGGAATGACCTATATCGTTGGCTATGTCTTGAAGTTTCATCGCTTTCTGAATTTTAGTCTGCCCCTCAGGTGATTCAACCATTTTTTTCAACCAACCATAACCAGGTAGATTGACTCTGGCATCATCAGGAATTCCGTTGCTGTATTTGCCTGTGAGAAGACCAGATGCCAGGGGCGACCAGATAGTGGTTCCCAGGCCAATTTCTTTATACAGACGTCGGTAATCTGACTCAACATAATCTCGACGGAACATATTGTATTCAGGTTGCTCCATGGTGGGGGGGATGAGACCATATTGCCGCGCAACCCCATAAGCTTCCATGATCTGGTCAGCACGCCATTCTGAAGTTCCCCAATACAACACCTTGCCCTGGTGAATAAGATCATTCATGACCCGCACAGTTTCTTCGATGGGCGTTTCCTCGTCGGGGCGGTGACAGAAAAATAAATCGAGATAGTCCACCTTGAGTCTGCCCAAAGCAGCATGGCAGGCATCCGTTAGATGTTTGCGGCTCAATCCTCTTTGAGTGGGGAGTTGTCCACCCCAGAATGCTTTTGAGGAGACGATGTATGTATCTCTACCCCAACCAAGTTTTTTGAGCGCATCACCCATGATCTCCTCTGAAGCGCCATTGGCATAGACTTCAGCATTGTCAAAAAAATTAACGCCAGCATCATAAGCGGTTTTCATCATCTCTTCTGCCAATGAAAGGTCAACCTGGGCTTGAAAGGTGACCCAGGAGCCAAACGAGAGTGTGCTAACTTTTAATCCAGAACTTCCTAAACGACGATATTCCATATTCAATTCCTCTTTTGATAATGATTGTGGGGCTAAGGATAAAGAGTAGCCTGCCTGTTTCCAATCTAAGAAATGAAAAAGTATGGTCGATTTCAAAATGAAATTAATCAGATCCGAAGTACTTTTTCATACTGGATTTGGAAGCCTTCTCCTTATCAGCATAAAATCGTTTGTTTTCTGCTTTTCCCTTGACTTGGCTATGGCAAAAGCTATTTTTTTAAAAAGCAAATAACGTGTGACCTCAATCAACCAGAGCGCACATCACTCTTTCCAATTTAAGGGGAAACAAATGAGCAAATTTATTACCTTTTCAATTTTAGTTTCTGCGCTCCTTCTAGGATCCTGTTCCACGATGAGCTTCATCCCCACAGAGGGGGGAGCATCAAAATTTAACCTGGCGACCGTAGAATATGTTCAAGCCCAAAACATGGCCCAACAAGATGCTTTAATGTCTGATTTGGCTGTAAACCTGAGCGTCATGCTGGACTCTGCACTCCAGGAAGATCGGGCAACATTACTCGCTATGACTGCCGAGCTGGATTCAATCAATTCTATCATTCTTGAATTCACCGCCAAAATGGACTCATCAGAGATGTATGTTGACAAATCAATCAACACCATGCAAAAAGAACTGACTACTGTGAAAACAAATGCCAGCAGCACCCGCATGGTTATCCGTCGCATCAATGATAACATTGATAACCTCCCTGTGAAGGCCCTTGAGACCTTTAATGAAGCCATCAATGATTATTTGAAAAAGGATGAAGCTCCAACCGAATAAACCATTCCTTTTTTGATATTATATTTTTTTTAAAGTCCCCTCGCTGAGTTCAGCAGGGGACTTTTTTAATTTAATTATTCTCATCTCTTGAGAAATATGAGTACTGGAGAGGACAAATGCGTAAATCGATTATTCTGATCTCAGGTGTAAACGGTGAAATTGGTCATGGACTGGTTCGATCTCTTTACAATCAGGGCATCCGAAATCTCATTGGTATTGATCTGAGTATGGTTGATGACTTTGTACAGGAACGCACCCTGGACTGTTTGATTGGAAACATATTGGACCGCAACCTGTTGGAGCGGATAAATGCTCAATACCAAATTGAAGCCATTTATCATATGGCAGCCCTGTTAAGCACTCGTGCTGAATTCTCCCCGGTCATCGCCCATGAAGTAAATGTTGATGGAACCCTGAATCTTTTGGATCTGGCCATGGAACAAGCCCAGAGTCATGGTCAACCTGTTAAATTTTTCTTTCCCAGCTCAATTGCTGTTTATGGTATCCCGACGCTTAAAGAAAAAATGTCCGTAGGAGCCATTCGCGAAGATGATTATCGTTATCCCCAAACCATGTATGGTTGTAACAAACTATATTGTGAGAGCCTGGGAGATTACTTCAGCCACTATTATAAGCGACTTTCTGCAAACGATACCAGCGGTCTGGTAGATTTTCGAAGTATTCGCTTCCCGGGAATCATCAGCGCTCACACACTTCCGGCAGGGGGAACCAGTGATTATGCGCCTGAAATGATTCATGCTGCTGCCCAAAATGAACACTACAGTTGTTTTGTGAGGGAGGATGCCACCATCCCCTTTATGACCATGAGTGATGCCATTGTGGCTATTGAGAAGCTTATGGCTGCACCGCGAAACACTCTCACTCAAATGGTGTACAATGTGAAAGCCTTCAATCCCTCAGCTGGGGAGTTTTTGACTATAGTAAAAACCTATTATCCAGAAGCTGATATCGATTTTGTCATTAATGATAATCGTCAATCCATCATCGATAGCTGGCCAGCTGATATTGATGATAATCAGGCTAGGAAAGACTGGGGTTGGTCAGCCAATCATGATCTGGATAAAGCTTTCTCTGAATATTTAATGCCTGAGATCAGGAGTCGTTATGAACACAACTAAAGCACGTCTAAAAACGGAACTGAATGAAATTAAATCGGCTGGCCTATTCAAAGCTGAACGCGTTATCGAATCACAGCAAAGTGCTGAAATTCAGGTTGGTGGCGAGTCAGTTCTAAACTTTTGTGCCAACAACTATCTTGGTCTGGCCAATCATCCCCGCCTCATCAAAGCTGCTCAAGATGGATTGGCTACATGGGGTTTTGGACTTAGCTCAGTGAGATTTATTTGTGGTACCCAGAGTATCCATAAGGAGTTAGAGGGGAAAATTGCCGACTTCCTGGGGTTTGACGACACCATCCTTTACACCTCTTGCTTTGATGCCAACGGCGGACTCTTTGAGACTATTCTGGGACCGGAAGATGCCATTATTTCAGATCAACTCAATCATGCGTCCATTATTGATGGTATCCGTCTCTGCAAAGCCAAACGCTATCGCTATGCCAATAATAACATGGATGAGCTGGAAGCCATCTTGAAGGATTCTCAAGATGCCCGGACCCGACTCATATCCACCGATGGTGTCTTCTCAATGGACGGTAATGTCGCTCAGGTAGATAAAATTTGTGATCTCGCCGAAAAGTATGTTGCTCTCGTTCATGTGGATGATTCACATGCCACTGGATTCTTTGGTCCCAATGGAAGAGGCTCCTACGAATTTCGAGGTGCCATGGGACGTGTTGATATCATCACCTCAACCCTGGGAAAAGCCATGGGGGGTGCAAGTGGAGGTTTCACTGCAGCCCGGCAGGAAATCGTCGACATATTGCGACAACGCTCAAGACCTTACCTATTTAGCAATACATTGGCACCAGCCATCACCGCTGCCAGTATTGCTGTCATAGACCTTTTGTTAGAATCTTCAGATTTACGTCAGAAGCTGGAGGAGAATACGCATTACTTCAGAGAAAAAATGACCGCTGCAGGATTTGATATAAAAGCAGGTGAGCATCCCATTGTTCCCATCATGTTGGGAGATGCCAAGCTGGCTGCAAATATTGCTGCGGCCATGTTGGGAAAAGGCATCTATGTGATCGGATTCTCATTTCCAGTGGTACCCAAGGGAGCAGCCAGAATCCGAACGCAAATCAGCGCTGCCCATACCCGCGAGCATCTGGACCGAGCCATTGATGCCTTCACCGAGGTTGGGAAAAAATTCGGCGTCATCTAGGGTAATACCATTTCGATGTTTGGTTGTTGTTGTTGTTGTTGTTGTTATTGTTGTTATTGTTGTTGTTGTAGGGTCGTAGCAATGCTACGACCCTACAACAACAACAACCAAATTAATCACCACATTTAATCATAATAATCCCCAAAAACCCGCTAACAGATTGTATCCATTTATGCTATGTTTTACCCTACCATGCTAGGGCTCAGAACTATGAAAATATTGTATATCGTCAGGCATTCCAAGGCAGTTGAAGTGGCACCTGATTTCTCCGATTTTAACCGTTGTCTTGCTGACTCCGGCATAGAAAAAGCAACCCTCATTGCTGCGCATCTTGCTGAGGATCTGGATCAGGTTGATCTCATCCTTTCCAGTCCTGCCTGTCGGGCAATTGAAACTGCAAAAATCTTTGCGAAAAAATTGAACTACCCTAGCGGAGATATCATCCAGCAGGAGCCTCTCTATCATTTTGGCGGGATTGAACATGTGCTTGATATCATTTCACATGTGGATGATCATATCGACACATTGATGTTATTTGGACACAATCCAACCTTCAATGCGCTGAGTTGGAATCTTTGCCACGAATTTCGTGATACCATGCCAACCTCCTCAGTGGTGGGTGTCAAGATTAAAGCCGAATCCTGGTCAAAAGCCATCAAAAAGGGTGGCAGCCTGATTACTTATCTCACGAAGAAGCGTGTAAGCCAATAAAGATATGGCCAAATCCTCCAAGAAATTTGTGGTTACCAACCGGGATCCTGAAAGTGACTGGTGTCCTGATTCAGAACAAAAATATGCTGCCATAGATATTGGCTCCAATGGGGTTCGCCTTCTGCTTTCCAAGGTTCTCACCACAGGGGAACATTGTGTCTTTGCAAAGGAGTCATTGGTAAGAATGCCAATCAGACTTGGTGCTGATGTCTTTGTGGACCAGAATATCTCTCCAGAAAAAGAAGAGCAGCTGGTTTCTACCCTCATCGCATTTTCTCACCTTTTGAAAGCCTACGGACCCAGAGATTATCGAGCCTGTGCAACTTCAGCCATGCGTGAGTCCGGCAATGGTGTTCGGATTGCTGAACGGATACGTCAGGAAAGTCAACTAGATTTGCAAATTATTGATGGTGGCAAGGAAGCGGAGATGATCTTTGCATCCCACATTGCTGAGACGCTCCATCCTGATAGAGCATATTTATACATTGATGTTGGTGGTGGTAGTACAGAGCTAACCTTTTTTGCCCGGAGTGAGCGCTTGATCTCACGATCCTTCCCAATTGGTTCGGTTAGACTCCTGAACAACCAGGTAGCACAAAGTGTATGGGATGATATGCAAGCCTGGATTTTGAAAAATTGTCCGGCTGATATACAGTTAAGTGCCATTGGATCTGGGGGAAATATGAATAAAATTCTCAGACTTTCCAGCAGTAAAAATGATAAACCAGTGAGTTATAAAGAATTAATCGAGATAGATGCTATGCTCAATTCCTATAGTGTGGAAGAGCGCATCAGGGTTATGCATCTGCGACCAGACCGAGCAGATGTTATTATTCATGCTTCAAAAATTTTCAAATCCATTATGGACTGGGGTAAAATTGATGAAATATTTGTCCCCCAGTTTGGCCTGGCTGATGGATTGGTGCATCATATGCACGATGAATATATTAAAAATCAATAAGGGAATGATTTCATGGATTCCGAGAAATCAATGATAGATGCTTTGCGGGCAATTTTGCCCGAGGACCGGATTAAAGCGCGACTAATCGATCGACATAGTTATGCCCGAGATGCCAGCTTTTACAGACTGATACCCAAAGCTGTGGTGCAACCGATAAATGAGCGCGAAATTATAGAACTTTTTGCCTATTCTCAACGCAGTCAGATTCCTCTCGTATTCAGAGCGGCGGGTACATCACTCTCTGGTCAATCGATAACCGATGGAATCCTCGTAGAGGTTAGCCATGGATGGCAGGAAATTTCCTATGATCAGAAAAAGGGCACTATTCAACTCGATCCTGGTGTAATTGGAGGACGGGTAAATCGGAAATTGGCGCCTTATGGACGCAAAATAGGACCAGATCCTGCATCATTGGATGCCTGTAGGGTTGGTGGTATCATCGCCAACAACGCCAGCGGTATGTGTTGCAGTGTCAAGGACAATGCCTACCATACTCTTGATACAGCAAGATTCATTCTACCAAATGGTCAGACCTATGATACCAGTGATAAATCCAGTGATGATCTGCTCTTGAGGCAAGCTTCTGAAATTTATAATGGTCTCCTTGATCTGAGAGAACGCGTCCTTGCCGACAAAACTCTCTATAAACGAGTGAGAGATAAATACACTCGTAAAAACACGCTGGGATATTCACTAAATGCCATCATCGATTATGAAAAACCCATTGATATATTAAGTCATTTGCTGGTGGGCTCTGAAGGAACCCTGGGATTCATATCGAAGGTTAGCTTAAAAACCCTACCTGACGATCCCCACAAATCAACAGCCCTGCTTTTCTTCAAAGACATACGTTCGGCTACAGAGACAGTGGCTGCTTTGCAAAAAGCGGGTGTCCAGGCCTTAGAACTGATGGATCGAGCGGCCTTGCGGTCCGTCCAGGATGATCCTGAAATGCCTGAAGAGATCAAAGCCCTACCTGATCAAGCAACCGCTATGCTTTGCGAATTTCAGGCACCTCGACCCGAAAAACTCGTTGAGAGGGTGGATGCAGGACTCAAGGTCTTAAAGACTGCCAAATTAATCCGCCCCGCAGAATTCACCGAAGACGAGACCACCCGCACATTTTACTGGAGGCTGCGTAAGGGATTATTACCCTCCGTTGGAGCAGCAAGAAAATCTGGGACTACTTTTATCATTGAGGATATTTGTTTCCGCTTAAAGGATCTGGCAGACGCAACCCTTAAACTGCAGGGCTTGTTCAAAAAACATGGTTATGATGATGCTATTATTTTTGGGCATGCCAAAGAGGGCAATCTCCATTTTGTCATATCCCAAACTTTTACGGATGCTGCGGGTAGAGATCAGTATGAGCATTTTATTAAGGATGTTGTGGATATGACCGTAGGCACCTATGATGGTGCCTTGAAGGCTGAACATGGTACGGGTCGCAATATGGCTCCTTTTCTGGCAACAGAATGGGGAGAGGTAGGTCTAGAGATCATGCGCGATCTCAAAGCTCTTATTGATCCCGAGTTGCTTCTAAATCCAGGTGTGATCATCAATGATGACCCTGATATTCATCTTAAGAATATTAAACCAACACCCACTGTTGAAGCTGTGGTTGATAAATGTATCGAATGTGGATTTTGTGAAACCTGGTGTCCCTCAAAAGACTTGAGTATGACACCCAGACGACGCATTGCCACCTGGCGTGAAATACAATTGCTCCAGCAAGGCGATTTTACTGAACGAGAAACGGCTCAAATTCTACTCAAGGATTACGCCTTTGAAAGTGTCGATACCTGCGCCGTTGATGGGCTCTGCGCCCTGGGCTGTCCCGTTAATATTGATACGGGTGACTTAACCCGTCATTTCCGAAAAGAGAGCCACGGCTTAATCGGTCGTCGAATTGCCTGGTGGACGGTACGATATTTTAGTTTTGTGGTGGAAATGATCAGGCTCGGTCTCAATCTGGCAACACCTGTTGCCAGGCTTATTGGCAGTCAGAGAATTGTTAATCTTTCCATGATGATCCATCGTTGGAGTGGTGGCAGAATTCCCGTTTGGCACAGGTTTATGCCAACAGGTGGTAAGGGTTTGCCGGTTATCAGAATTAAGAATTCTGATGAAAAGGATGAGGTTGTCTACTTTGCCTCATGTCTCAATCGGGGCATGAATAAAACCCCAGGTGAAACCAACAAGCTGAGCACGGCCGAAGCCTTTATTCAACTCCTACAGGAGGCTGGTATACATCCTATTTATCCAGATCACCTGGAAGATCTTTGTTGTGGAACGCCCTATTCATCAAAGGGTTTTGATAAAGCCTACAAATTGATGGCAGAAAATACAGTCCGTTCCCTTTGGAAGACATCTCAGCGCGGGAAATTGCCCATTGTAGTGGATACCTCACCCTGTACTTACAAGATGCTTCATTATGATAGTATTCTTGAAGGGGAATATCTGGAGCAATGGAAATCTCTCAATATTATCGACATCATCGCTTATTTGAACGATACGATTATTCCCCGTCTAGATTTGAAATACAAAACGGATAAAATCATTCTGCATCCAACCTGTTCAACCCGCAAGATGGGCTTGGAAAGCAAAATGCTGTCAGTAGGCCAAGCCTGTGCTGAAGAAGCCATCATTCCCGAAGATGTGAGTTGTTGCGGATTTGCTGGTGATCGAGGTTTTCTGGTCCCAGAATTAACCGAGCATGCTACCAGAGATGAAGCTGCAGAAGTGAAAAAGCATCATGATGCGCACGGACATTATTCAACGTCGCGGACTTGTGAAATGGGGATGTCAGCCGCCACAGATGAATCCTATTCATCGTTGATTCATCTCGTTCACCAGGCAGTTTTTAACCAGTAGGGTCGGATTGCAATCCGACCTTACTGGTAAAGAGGAAATTTCCCCAGAAGAGGAATACCCTATCCAAGCATCCAGAACACCCAGAGCGTTCCCAGGGCGGGTCCCAGAATTCCCATTAACAGGCCGCCTCTGAAAAAATCGGTCGTTTTTAGATCACCCGTGGCAAAGGCAATGGCATTGGGGGGGGTGGAGATGGGCAAACACATGGCTGATGAAGCACCCAGAGCAAGGGGAATAACCATCATGGGTTCAAATCCAACAGCGAATGCTATTCCCAGGGGTGCCAGAATATTTGTGGCGGCGGTGTTGCTCATGAAGTTCGATAGCAGGGTCGTCACATAGGCTAGCACAAAGGCGATGCCTAACAGACCCATGGTTTCCATGGGAATAAGACCCAGTACCCAGGTGGCCAGACCACTTTTCTGAATGGCAACACCCAAAGACAACCCTCCAGCCATGAGCATCAAAACGTCCCATTGGAGACGACGCATTGCATCAACATTCAGGATGCCAGTCACAGCGAAAATGGTAATGGGTATGAATGAAACAACAGCAGTAGGCATGCCATGCAAAGAGCTTGTCATCCACAATAGGACCGTGATCATGAAGACAGGGAATACCAGGAGACGTTTCCACATGGGTAGCAATGAACCCGTTCTGGTTTCCCACTCAAGACCTCTGAGATCCAAAGTATCGGAATTGGATGGGTGAGCAAAGCGTAAGTATAACCAGGCAATGAAGAACAGGACGATGGCAGGGGGAAGACCCAATGTCATCCACTCTACGAAACTAATATTATATGTCTCATGTAATAATCCCGCTACAATAGCGTTGGGTGGGCTACCAATGATGGTTCCCATGCCACCCACATTGGCAGCAAAGGGCACGCCCAGAAGCAGCGCTTTTACAAAGGGGTCCTTCTTATCAATACCGGCAATCACTGGTGCCATAACGGACATCATCATGGCTGTAGTGGCTGTATTGGACATAAACATGGAGAACACAAAGGTCAGCCCCATGGCCCCCAGTAATACATTTGAGGGTCGTGACCCAAACCATTTCAGAACCAAGCGAGCCATCATCCGGTCAAGACCAGTTGTCTGAGCAGCCTGGCCTAGAACGAAGCCACCCATAAAGAGCCACATGATGGGACTGGACCACGGATTCACGAACATTTGCCAGTCTTTGGGACCTGTGGCATAGACACCACCTGGTCTACCTAAAACGAGGATTTCCAGGCCAATGATAAGCACTGCAACGGCAAACGCAGGAATAGCTTCAGTCATCCATAAGCCAGCTGCAAAAACAAGGATGAAGAGGGTCCACATGGCTGCTGGTTCCAAACCGGAATACGAGGGGATAAAGGCAACCATGGCTGCAAAAACTGCTGTTAATATCATTTTCACAAATCGTCTCGTGGAAGAGATTTGTAATTTACCCAGTACGCGCCGGGTCTGACGTCTAGTATCTAACATAAATTATCCAGGGGTGTTCATTGGTTGGTTAAGGTCAATATGACGCAGGGACGCCTTCTTGACTAATCCTGTCCATGGGATAGTCAAGGGGTTGAGGGGTCTATTGACATGCATTGGTTAGTCTCTTTCGTGATCGATAAGCACTTCGGCAACCGAGCGTGAACAATCAGCAAGATCCTTCAAATTATAGCCACCTTCAAGGCCCACCAGCAGATGAGGGGTGAAATCCAGACAGTAACGAGTAAACTCCGCGAAGTGTTCTGGCAAAAGCCGCATACCACCCAGGGGGTCATTCTTGCTGGCATCAAATCCTGCGCTGATTATCAGCAATTCTGGTTCCCAATTTTTCAGGAAGGGTAAAACTTTTTTATCGAAGGCGTTGAAATACTCATATTTACCAGATCCCATGGAGAGGGGGATATTGAGAACATTACTATAATCACCTGTTTCATGTTTAGCTCCAGTCCCGGGATAGTAGGGCCATTGATGAAGTGAACAATAGGCCATATCGGGATCAGATTCCAGGATATGCTGGGTCCCATTTCCATGATGAACATCCCAATCCAGTACGGCGACTCGATTCACACCTCTTACGGTCATGGCATAATTCGCAGCAATGGCACAATTGTTAAAGAGGCAAAAACCCATGGCATTATCACGTTCGGCATGATGTCCTGGGGGACGTGAGATGACAAAGGACGATTCTTGGTGTCCGACAATACGATCCACACCTTCTAGCCAGGCGCCTGTGCTCTGGAGGGCGATTTCATAGCTCTCCGGACTCACCATGGTATCGGCATCCAGACTAAAACCACCGTGTTTAACGGTATTGTGGACATTGAGGATGTGACCCGGGGTATGGACCAGCTTGATTTCATCAACCGTGGCCTTTCGTGGTTCAATCCACTTGATCTGGTCAAGAAACTCACTTTTCTTGATACCATCTGTACATGCAGTGAGGCGCTCGGGTCGCTCGGGGTGACCAAATCCAGTATCATGCTGCAGGAATCGTTCGCTGGTAAAAATATTAATCATGGCTGGAAAGATATTCAAATCTCATGCCTTGTACATGAGTATGTCGCATTTAGTTAAAAATATTTTCAAATAAACATGATAATGTTTCTTGTGGATATGACCAGCCGTACTTAATTGTGACCCAGGAGTCATATAATGAATAATAGTTCAAAAGAAAATGTTTTAAGTCGCAAAGAAAGAGATAAGCTACGCAACAAGGAAGCCATCCTTAAAGCAGCTGTGCACCTCTTCGCCCAAAAGGGATTTGCGGAAACAAAACTTGAGGATGTTGCCACCCTGGCTGAATTTGGCAAAGGTACGCTTTACAATTATTTCGAGAATAAGGATGACCTGTTGCTCTCAGCCTTTGACTTTGCTGTAGAGAAAATTCTAGACTTCCTCTATGACCAATTGTCCTCCGTTGCTGATCCCCTCGAAAGAATTCGCCTCATTGCCAATTCACAGTTCAACTACTATCGCCAAAATACCGATTTTATGAATGTCGTGATGACCAATCATCAGAAATTGATGAATCATACCTGCAGTAGACCCGTTTTCGATCGCTTTCAGGAATTGAAAAAAATGGTGGTTATCGAGATGCAGGCTGCTATGGATGCGGGTCAACTGCGTCCGGGTAATGCACAGCATTATGCAACCTATCTGAGTGGTATGATCCACGGACAGGTTCGCTCATTGAATGCCGGGGACATGAAGATGGATGAAATGTACGCTGATGAAATTATTGATATCTTTTTTAATGGAGTCAAATCATGACTAAATGTTTGCTGACTATAGTGGTCAGCCTCTTATTGATCAACCCAATGCAAGCCCAGACCCTGGATTTGGATTTAGACCAGGCCATTGCGTTGGCACTGAAAAACAATGTAAATATGCAAAATGCTCAGGAAGAACTGTTCAAAGCAAAAGCGCAACGTAAAGAAGCATTTTCCTCTGCCTTACCAGTTATCTCTGCATTTGGTCAGATGTCTCATAGTTTTGCCATTGGAGCACAACCGCTTTCGTTCCCTGTTCCCTTTGGTGTCATTGATGCATCAGGCAACCCGGTAGCGCTTACAGATGGCACAGGAAACACGATCCCATATATCGGAACCGATGGAATTCCCATTCCTGGGCAACATCTCCAACAGACGGGAATCCAGATGGTCCCCCTTGAGTTGGCCTTTGGATCAGACAATACCATGGTTTATGGACTGAGTTTGACTCAACCCCTGTTTGAGGGTCGTGTCATTGCCGCCATCCGTGGCGCCAATGTATATGGAGATCTGGCAACCTCTGCGGCTGATGTAACTCGACTATTTGTCATCGAAAATACCAAGAAAGCCTACTTTGGAGTTTTACTGGCTGATAAAATGATCTCGGTAATGGAAAATTCACTTAAGGTCATGCAGCAGAACCTGAAGAATGTAACTGCGCTTTATGAGCAGGGCAAAACAGCTGAATTCGATGTAATCAGAGCAGATGTGCAGGTCGCCAATCAAACCACCATGGTGAGCAATGCCCGCAAGATGAAAGAACTAGCCTATGCTGACTTAAAGCGTAGCTGTGGACTCCAGATTGATCAGGACATCGCCACTCTGGGTGAACTTCAAACACAAATAGATAGCAATCTCGATCTGGCTGAATTGGAACGCAAAATGATTTCGAATCAACCCATGTTCTCTCAGCTGGAGGCCAATGTGAGACTCATGAAGGAAAATATCCTCATGGTCAAGGCAGAGTTCATGCCCTCCATTGCACTGACCGGATCATATCAGGAAATGAAGTCATACAATGATGAAGGCTATGATGATGCAGACTTCAATGAGTCCTCATCTCTGGCAGTTGGGATCAACATGCCCATATTTAATGGCTTTGGTTCTACAGCCAGGGTGCAGAAAGCCAAAGCTGATCATCGGAAATCTGAATACCAGCAACATGATATGCGGGAGAATCTGCTCCTGGAGCTGAGGAGTATTTATCTGAGCATCCAGGAATCTGCCAGAAAAATAGATGCTGGTCTCAAAGGGGTCGGACAGGCTCGTAAGGGAGTCGATATGGCCCAGCGTCTCTACCAACAAGGTATGGCGAGCCAACTACAGGTTCTGGATTCCCAAAGCGCCAGCGACCAGGCCGAACTTGGTCTCTATCAGGCATATTATGAATATAACAGCGCCCGCGCCTCACTGGCACGTGCCCTTGGAGAAGAATAATGAAATCATTGAAGACATGGGTACGCATACTACTCAGCGTAGTAAGTTTAACAGTGCTGTCAAATTGTGGTGGCGAAGCAGAAGTAAAAGAAATTGTCGAAATAAAGGTTCCGGTTGCACTGGACACGGTAAAATACAAGCCCTTTCAAATAGATTTCCACAGTATTGGTAGAGTTGTCTCTGAAAATCAGGTCAATTTGCTGTTTCAGTCATCCGGACAGGTGGACTCAATTTGGGTGAATGTTGGTGATTATGTAAATAAGGATCAACGTCTGGCCAGTATCGAGACGGATGTGTATTCCACCATGTACACTCAGGCAAAATCCATGTATGAGAAATCCAGGCGAGACCTGGAAAGCTCTAAATCCCTGTTTAATTCGAATGTGATTTCTTCCGATCAATATGAGATGGCTCGGATTGGTCTCGATAACGCGAAAGCTGGCTATACCCAGGCGAAGAATTCACTGGATAATGCAGTACTTCGTGCTCCTTTCAGTGGCTGGATTGTGGCAAAAAATCTAAATATTGGTGATCTGGTTTCACCTGGAGCCGCCATGCAGCCACCCATGGTATTGGCTGACATGAATCATTTGAAACTTATTGTTCCTGTGCCTGAGGCGCGCATTGGGCAAATTAAAAATGGACAATTTGCACAGATCAAATTTAAAACCTTTCCCGATCGAGTTTTCGGAGGAGCCGTGCTTCGTATCGGCATGGCACCCAAAAATATGTCTAACAATTATGATGTTGAAGTTCGCATGTCAGGCAATATGAGCGGGATGAAATTGGGTCTCATTGGTGATGTCCGGATTGTTCAGGAATATTATCCCGAAGCTCTGGTGTTGCAACTGAACCTGATTCAGGACGATGGTGAAAAGAAATTCATCTATCTGGCTGAAGAGGGCAGAGCTGTACAGAAAGAAATCAGCATTCGGGCACTTTCCGGTTCAGAAGTATTTATAGATGCGGATGTTAGTCCTGGAGATATGCTCATTGTTAAAGGGCATAATGATGTAAAAGATGGTTCTCTCTTGGATATTGTGGACTAGGGAAGGATGCCTTCATGAAAATATCAAAACAGGCCATCAATCACCCCAAGACCGTTTTATTTGCTTCTCTGGGTATATTTATTGCCAGTATCACTGCCTATTTCATTCTTCCCCTGGAGTTGATCCCAAGAATAGATATTCCCTATGCCTTTGTTTCTGCAACCTATGTTGGGGCAGCACCCTCGGAGGTGGAAACTGAAATCATCAAACCCATTGAGGAAAAATTGGCTCAATTGCAGGATGTTGATGATATCACGGCTTATGCCCTGCAAAACGTGGGATTCATCACCATCAAGTTTTCACCTGAAGCGGACCTTGAGAAGAGTATTGATGATCTGAAGGAAAGGGTAAACGAGGCCATCCCTGAGCTTAGGGATGAAATCGAAAATGTAACCGTCACTGATATTGATTTTGCAGATATCCCCATAAGTATTTTGAATATTTATGGTGAATTCACTCCCCATGAATTACGGAAACAGGCTGAGCTGATCAAGGATCAACTCACACGAATATCGGGTGTCAATCAGGTAGAGATGTTTGGTGGAGAAGAACGTGAAATCGCCATTGACGTTGATCCCAATCTACTATTGGCAAACAATCTCAGCATCCCCCAGGTACTCATGGCTCTGAGAAAGAGCAATATAAACTTTCCCGGTGGGACAGTGAAGCTCAAGGGACAGGATATTTTTGTTCGAACAGTGGGCAAGTATGCAGAGATCAATGATATTGAAAATACCATCCTGGGTGTCGATCAATCAGGCAATGTAAAACGAATTCGTGATGTGGGAACCATCACCGATGGATTTGAGATACCCTCCAGCTATTCTCGCTATCAGAAAGAAAACAGTGTAACGCTCCTTATTTCAAAGAGAACCGGAGCTCACATTGTGGAAACCACTGAAAATATTGAAGCGGTTGTTAATAAACTGGCTGAAAAATTCCCGACGGGAATGCAATATGCCTATACAGCCAGACAGGCCACAGACATTGGAAAGCAAACCAGTCAGTTAAATCAAAATGCTGCCTGGGGAATCTTATTTGTCATTATTGTACTCTTCGCAGGAATCGGATTTAAAAATGCCCTGATTGTATCCCTGGCTTTGCCCTTTGCACTCATGACCTCCTTCCCTGCGATGTATGTTTTCGATTTAGCCAGGACCAGTATCTCCATGTTTGGTCTGATTATCGTGCTGGGTGTTGTTGTGGATGGAGCCATTATTGTAGCAGAGTCAACTTATCGACATATGGAGGAAGGCTTGAGCCGGAAGGCAGCCGCCATGCAGTCCGTTGATGAGGTGGGTATCCCCATTTTAACATCAGTATTGACAACCATGGTAGCTTTTGCGCCCATCATTTACATGTCAGGGACTATGGGTCAGTTTTTATCAGTGATTCCCAAAGTGGTGATATTTAGTCTGTTTGGGGCTTTTCTGGCAGATCATTTCCTCATTCCTGTTCTGGCGTCAAAAATGATGACGGTCACGAAACGAGCCGGCATGCTCAGTGGTGAATGGATCGGCAAGCGTCTCTATACCAGAATGGTGAACATAGCCTTGAACCATAGACTCCTTGTGATCGCTGGTATCACAGTCGTTTTCTTCATGTCCATCGCTATCGTAGGTATTTCTACAGTCAGCGATACCAAGCTGGTGAAGCTGCAAATTTTCCCCAAAGTACCCAAACCCAGGATTATTGTCGATATTAACACACCGGCCGGCAGCCAACTCGATTATACGGATTCTGTGGTGAAAGTTGTCGAAGAATATTTATTAAGCTTCGATGAAGTCGATCGAATTGTCTCCACCGTTGGTGAAAGTGGTGTGCAGAATCTGCGCGTAGCTCAGGGTGGGGGCAAGGGAGCTGAAATTGGTCAAATTAATGTGGATCTTGTGGATGCACGGGATCGTGATACATCTGTCGAAGATTTGATGGAGGTCATGGATGCCAAGCTATCGCGTTGGCCAGGAGTTAGCATTACGCTTCAAACCATCGCTGAAGGCCCTCCCATTGCCAGTAATGTGGTTATCGATGTAAGTGGTGATGATCTTGATGCCCTTGGATTTGTGGCTGAACAGATCAAACGGAATCTGGCAACTGTTGAGGGAGCTTTGAATGTAGAATCCAGTCTGGGTGTCCGCAGAACTGAGTTTCAGGCAGTGGTGGATCATGATCGTGCCGCCAGTTATGGACTTTCCAGTCAAGAGATTAGCAATACGCTGGCTGCAGCCATGATCGGCCTGGAGGCAACCACCTATACAGATGGTCTCGAGGATATTCCCGTGGTGGTTCGCTTGGACACAGACGGTGATGATGCGGTCGATGCCATTCGAAATCTGAATATCATGAACCAGATGGGTCAGATGATTCCTTTTGAGAATGTTGCCTCCCTGGAGCTGGGCAGTAGTGAATCGCTCATCAAACACCAGGATTTCAAGCGCAATATTTCAGTTTCCTGCGACCTGGCCAAGGGAGTGGATGCCACTGATATTCGTCGGCGTATGGATCCCTTCCTGGCTAAACTGGCTGTACCCAATGGGGTCACCGTAGAGTATGGAGGAATTCAGGATGAGGCTACTAAGTCATTTGTCAGTCTGGGAAGAGCCATGATCATTGGATTTATCATCATCATGATCATTCTCAGCGCTCAGTTTCAATCCATCAAACAACCCTTGATCATCGGTCTGGCCATCCCATTATCTTTTATCGGTGTTATCTTTGGACTCATGATTACCCGCGTTCCTTTTGGCATCATGGCTTTCTTTGGAGTGGTTGCCCTCATGGGAGTTGTGGTGAATGACGCCATTGTTCTCATTTCCTATGTAAACGATTTGCGCAGGGAGGGCTTGCTGGTTCGCGAAGCGTTAATTAAAGCTGGCAGGAACAGACTGCGGCCGATCATTCTGACAACAGTGACGACACTGGCAGGTATGATTCCCCTGAGTTTGAATCTGGCGGGTGGAGCCGAATATTGGAGACCTCTGGCAGTAAGTCTGATCTTTGGTCTGGCGGTTTCATCTTTCTTAACACTCATTGTAGTGCCAGTTCTGTATTCATTGATTGAGAGCCGCGCTGAGAGGAAAAAACTGGAGGCCTCTACATAGGCATTCATCAGATTTATTAAAGTTTGTTAACAAATGTTTTACAAAGGGCTTTGTGGTGGCGCAGAGCCCCTTGATTTTCTAGCTAATGACATGCTGTACTCTGGCAAGTAATAATATTCAAATGGAGAGATTATGATCAAAAACAGAAGTGCAAGCGTAGTGATGATACTGCTTGCATTATTCGCACTTGGGCATACTGCCGAAAGACTGGTATTAGCCGAATATTTTACCAATGCTGGCTGACCTTCATGTGGACCCGCAGGGTCTCAGTTGGACGTGTTCCAACAAAATAATCCTACAACTCACACACAAATTAACTACCACATGTCGTGGTCTGGAACCGATCCATTACACTTACAATAGTGCCGATGGAAATGCTCGACAGACATACTATTCTGTCCAATGGGTTCCATGGATGACTATTGATGGTGTAACGGATGGCGGTAGCACTACAACTTGGCAGAATCACATTTTGACCAATGCTGCAACCACTGCACCTCTCGCTCTAAGCCTGGCCGGTAACTTTGATTATCAGAGTGGCAATGAAAGTCTTCTCGTTACCCTTGATCCTGAAACCGGTGTAAATGGAACCTATACCCTTCACGTGGTTTTGGTTCAAGATGGCCTGTACTATATGGGTAGCAATGGCTATCCCGATCACGAAAATGTCATGCGCGATATGTTTCCCAGCTCATCAGGAACAACCATCACATTAGCAGAGGGTCTACAATCAGTGGAACAAGTTGACTTTTCTGTTCCGTTGTTGTTGACAATGATGAAGTACCTGAAATCATTGTGGGTTCAAATTCAAGCGAACTGTATATCTTCAATATTGATGGCAGTCACTTTGGACTTTTCCCAATTCCAATGGATGGACCCGTTCGCGGTACACCAACCGTGGCAGATCTAAGTCAAGATGGAACTCTGGAAATCGTGGTAGGAACAGATAATGACCTTACCATAATCAATCTCAAAACATTATCAGCTGCTGGTTCTTACTGGTCGACAGCACGTGGTAACTTCCAGAGAACTGGTTTCTACGATCCTAGTCCTACACGCGTTGATGAGTATCAAATTCCACAAATGCTCAACCTGAAGCAGAATTATCCAAACCCATTCAACCCATTGACTACCATTGAGTTTGGGATTCCCACTCATGGTTTCGTCACCCTGACCATTTATGATATTCTTGGACAGGAAGTGAATAGTCTGGTTCAGTCAGAACTTGCACCTGATACCTACCACTACCAATGGAATGGCACCGACGCTTCATCCCAGGCAGTTGAAACCGGTATCTATTTTGCCTGTATTACTGTTGCAGGTTCAGATCAAATCGTAAAAATGATGCTGCTTAAATAGATATTATTTAATTCATATAGTATTACCTGGGGGCGGTCCATTGGATGGCCTCCTCTTTTTTATTACGAATCACGAGGAACTGCAATAATTTGTCATGCCTGTGCTAGAGTATACTCAGGCCTAACATGGCTTGTCAATTCATGAAATATCAATTGGGAGTTCAAGAATGAGATCATCTGAAAAATCTGTAACTGGCAAAGCACTCCTAGATAAAATTCGTTCAGATTTTATTGGTCTGGATACTCTATACGAAACGGTACATGGTGAGAAAACCAGAAGAATTTATCTGGATTCCACGGCCAGCTCACTCATGCTGCGCCCAGCGGCAAACATCACTGCAGATTTCATGAAGCATTATTCCAACACACATAGCAAGCTCCATCACTCCGCTCATATATCCACTGCTGCTTACGCCTGGGCCCATGAAAGGATACTGTCCTTCCTCGGTGCAGATCCTGAAATATATACCTGCTTTTTCACTGGATCAGGTACGACTGCTGGTATCAATAGAATGGCACGTGTCTTCCGCGATGTGCGTCCTGAGAAGGACACTGCCATCATTTCCATCATGGAACATCACTCTAATGACTTGCCCCATCGTAAGCATATGAAACATGTTTATCATGTGCCCATAGACGGTCTGGATGAGAACAAGATGTGTATCAGTATTCCAAAATTGGAAGAAGCCCTTCAAAAAGGGGCTGGCAAGATTGCCTATGTTTCCATAACTGCTGTAAGCAACGTGACCGGGATTATAAATCCCATCCATGATATCGCTCGCCTCGCTCATAAACATGGTGCACTCCTCATGGTGGACGGCGCCCAGAGTGTGGCACACCTTCCCACTAAAATGTTTTATCCTGATGATCCTGATGCCTGTATTGATGCCCTCGTCTTCTCCGGTCATAAAACCTACACACCTGGATCACCCGGGGTCGTGGTCGCGCGCAAGGATCACTTGCTTGCTATTGAGCCTGAAGAAGTAGGTGGGGGTATGGTGGAACGCGTATTGGAGGATCGCTATACAGTGAAAGAAACATTCCCTGACAGGGAGGAGGCAGGAACCCCCAACATCCCCGGTGCCATTGCCCTGGCTACCACCATTGAGATTCTTGATCGCATTGGCATGCAAACCCTCATGGAAGAGGAGGATAAAGTATTAGAAGTAGCCATCCGAGGCATGGCAGATATTCCAGAAATTCTGATCTACGGTGGTTCTAACCTGGAGGTTTGTCCCCGGGCTGCTTCAATTTCCTTTAATGTTCGAGGAATGGATCATGGCCTTGTCGCTGCGCTTCTGAACGATTATTTCAATATTGCTGTGAGAAATCAGTGCTTTTGTGCCCATCCCTATGTCAAGGAAATGATGTCAGTGGATCTGGAAGCTGAATTTGGAGAAATCGATTTTATTAATATGAGTCCAGAATTTATGCGTAAAGCCGGCATGGTTAGAGCTAGTTTTGGTCTGTATTCAACCATGGAAGATGCGGAATTGCTGATATCAGCCCTGAAGGAAATTATTCAAAATGGTGAGACTTTTGAGAAAGAATATGTAGTCAACGCTGAAAATGACTATGTAAATACTTCCTACCAGGTAGACAATGAAGCGATCTTTAATATTGTGGGAGCTGTGGATCAGTATTTAGGGAAGTAAACCTATTTGAGCATCAGGAGTTTACCAGCTGCTATATTTGCAGAGCCACTTCTAATCTGATATATATAACTTCCTGAATTCAAGTCATTCCCATGGCTATCCTGGCCTGACCAGAGAAAATTAAATTTTCCCCTGACGTCCATCGAATTAGCTTTGGAGAAGACCACCTGTCTTCTGGTATTAAAAATACTGAGGATATAAAATCCTGCGTTACCTACCGTCACGGGAATGGTTGTGCCATGGCTGAACGGATTTGGGTAAGCCTGGCTGATTTCAAGAACATTTGGAATGCTCAGATTGGTGGTGAGAAAATCACTATGAATTTCCGTTGAACCATCTGCCCTGAAAGGAATTGGTGCAAAACGCAATCAACTCACCTGGAAGTATTCAATTTTTATACAGGGTTGCCTCAAGACCTTTGACGACTATTTTCAAATCGATGAAGAAATTTCAACCAAGCCCTTTTAAACCTGCTGGCTGGCTGCCCAATGGCCATTTTCAATCCGTTTTTGCTTCCCTGCTGATGTCTGTCAAGTTGCCGAATTATCGGCGCGAGATTCTGAATCTTCCAGATGGTGACATCATTGCCGCAGATTGGGTTGACGCTGAGCCTGAAGCCCCGCTTGTGGTGCTTGTTCATGGGATGGAGGGGAGTTCACATAGTCGTTATGCCCGTCTGTTCATGAACGAGTGCAGTAAACGAGGATGGCGTGGCGTTGTGCTACATATGCGCAGCTGTGGGGGTCTCATCAACAGACGCAGACAATTCTACCATGCCGGTTTCTATCAGGATATAGAGTATTTTCTGGATAAAAGATTGCCTGCCATGGGAATCAATCAAAAGGTGTATCTTCTGGGTATCTCTCTTGGCGGAAGTCAGATTGCCCATTACCTGGCCAAAGGAAATTCTGAGGAACGTGTGAAGGCAGCTGCCATCATTTCAACACCTCTCGATCTGGGTGCATCAGCAGATTTTATGAGCAAAGGCTTTAGTCGGGTCTATGTAGCCAGATTCCGCAGGACCCTCCTGGAAAAATATCACCTCAAAGCAGAAATAATCGCTGATGACAGTATGGCTATTGAGCTGGCCAAAGCCAAGACCTTCTGGGATCTGGACAATGCCGCTACGGCCCCTATCCATGGCTTTAGAGATGCTTCTCACTATTATGCTGAAATGAGTTCAAAAAACTGTTTGAAGGATATCCCTGTGCCCACACTTTATCTGGCCTCAAGGGATGATCCATTTGTGCCCGAAGCATCGATGCCGCATCAATCAGTGGGAAACGTAACCACATTCTTGACTGATCAAGGGGGACATGTGGGATTTGCAGATCAATATGGAAGGTCTTGGATGGCTCCCACTGTATTTAAATATTTGACACAATTTTAAGCAATATTGAAATGATAGAAAAGAGGATGTAATGAAAATAAGATTCGTGCTAGTGCTCATCATTGGGCTGACCATGTTGTTAACCTTTTGTGAGAAGGAAGCTGAAATATCACCTGAGAGGTTCCGGGTTCTGGTGGATACCGTTGCCCAGGAATTGGAATATGAGGTCTGGATGGACTTCAGCTATGAGTTGAGTAAGAATTATCCTGAAGAATATGCCGCAGGCATGACCTTGGTACGATCTGCTGAGCGTTCCATTATGGAGCAGGATGAAGCCCGTTTCCTGGAACGCTTTGAATTACTTAAAAATTATCCTGAAAATGGTATCCTGGAATTGACTGATCAAATTGCCTTTGGAAACCAATTGTGCTCCATTATGGCCAACCAGATGATGCTCTTCAATAATGCTCCCGCCGTTATGGATTATACCATAGCCAAATTCAAAACGCATGAAGAGACCCTGAAGTGGCGAGATGAACTGGGTTCAATGATATATGCTACTCAAGCCACGATTTTTGAGAAATTGGATGAAAGTGAAAAGGCATTGGAAGCCTACGACTTGGCTCTGAGTTACCTCGAGCAACCTGAAGTTCTGCTGCGCCGTGGCTTGATTTTAGAAACCCAAAATAACCTGGAAGGTGCCTTGGAAGATTATATCACGGCTCTGGGATTGGCTCCTAACCAGGCCCTGCTCATTCAGAAAGTGAAAGAGCTCTATAGCAAAATTCACCCTGACGATGATCCCCAGAAATTTATAAATGATATGCAGGAAAGTCTGCAGGAGCGTCGGAAGGAAGAGGTTTTATCTGAAGTCTTTGATATCCAGGCGCCACCCTTCCAAATTACAGATTTTAATGGAAGATCATTAAATAATGCCAATATGCTTGGCAAAGCTGTCTTCGTGGACTTCTGGGCTACCTGGTGTAGTCCTTGTCGCCGTGAATTGCCTGAATTCCAGGCATTCTATGAACTCTACAAAAATGATCCCCGCATTGTTTTTGTGGCCGCCTCCACAGACCAGGAAAAGCAAAAGGTTAAACCCTATGTTGAAGAAATGAAATTCACATTTCCAGTGGCTTTTTCTGATGGCACTGCGGAAAAATTTGGTGTGGAAGGTATCCCAAGTCTGTTTATAATAGGACCACAAGGAAAAATCCGTTACAAGATCGTGGGATTTGATCCAGACAAAGACTTTGTCAGGGAAATGACGTGGCGCCTGGAAAGTCTTTTGAACTAGCATTAATATTTTGGAGGTTCGTGAGATGAGAAAGATCTTTGTATTGTTATGTGTATTAGGACTAAGCCTGAATCTGGTGGCTGAAGAGCAAGGTAAGTCTGGTTGGAGCTGGGGCGGTGTCCCGGCAATTGCATATAATTCAGACAACGGTTTCACCTATGGAATCATTGTACAGCCCTTTCACTATGGTGATGGTTCATTGTATCCAGATTACTTGTTCTCAATTTATACGGAGCTTTCCCGAACAACCAAAGGTGGTGGTATCAACACCATCTTTTTTGATTCCAAATATCTCATGCCGGCAGACATCCGCGTCACGGCTGAGCTAGGTCTTTTTACAGAGCAGCTCTTGCCCTTCTATGGATTTAATGGTGCTCAGACAGAGTACCATGAGCTTTATGAGAAACAGTATCTGGATGATGATGAGACAGAGTTAAATCCAGAATATATCTCCAGGGCTTTTTATCGTCATGCTCGTGAACAATTTCGTTTTACGACTGATTTTCAGAAACAGATTCTCCATCCCAGTGTGAGGGGAATTGCCGGAATAGGATTCTTAAACAATACCATCGGTGGGATTGACCTCGACAAACTGAATGATGGTCAAGATGATGAAGACAAATTGCCAGATGTTGATGGACTCTATGATGAATATGCAGCAAACGGTCTTATCCCGTCTGAAGAAGCGGATGGTGGTGCAACCAACTATGTGAAAATAGGTCTGGTCTACGATACGCGTGATCAGGAAGCCAACCCCATGAGTGGGATGTGGACTGAGGCTCTATTCTTAACTGCGCCAGAGTTTCTGGGAACGGAAACACCCTTTTCCCAGATGACATTCACTCATCGGCAATATTTCACCCTCATTGAAAAGAATCTATCTTTCGCCTACAGACTGGGATATCAAGGTGCAATAGGAGATCAACCTCCATTTTACATGCTTCCCTACTACCAAAGCAGCTACAAAATGCAAGAGGGACTTGGTGGATCAAAAACATTGCGCGGAATATTGAAAAACAGAATCGTTGGTGCCTCGACGGGCTTTGCAAACCTGGAAATGCGCTGGAAGTTCTTTCGCGGTGTGGTCGCTGGACAAAATCTGTATCTCGCACTAAATGGTTTTGCCGATATGGGCAAGGTCCTTACACCATATGAATATGGAATAGATGCCAATCTAGCAACTCATGGACTGAATGAGGGAGACGACGTATTGCATGTCGCCTATGGTGGTGGTTTGAGGATCGCCCTGAATGAGAATTTTATCATCGCCGTAGACTATGGTATGGCTAAAGATGAACAGGATGGTAATTCAGGTCTCTATATTGGGTTGGGCTATCTGTATTAATCGCCAGTAAAATAGATTTTACAACACAAAGCGCGGATTGAAATCCGCGCTTTGTGTTTATTCAGGAGATTGAGGTTTCTTGTCAGGTCATCGTTTACACAACAACGACTAATCGAAATGTCCTGATATTTCATGAATTCCGGCTCTAAGCGTATCAGTCTCCCATATGTCTCCATGACATTGAGCTTGTCGAAATGTACGGCTTAATCCAATAGTTATGCTTCGAAAAGCTTTACCTTAGATGCGAAACGGTAGAGTCCAGAAGGGATACCTTCGAGATCAGAATCCCTTTTGGAATTCAACTTGATCTGTTAGTTTATTGCCGAACACCAATTAAAATTTTTTGAATGCTATCTTGATCTTAAGTAAGGATATTGCGTCAGCTCTATTTGTGATGCCTGTCCTTTGATATAACTCAAATATGGGAGCGAAACATGATCAAATTCAGTAAACAACAGCTCAAAATTCCACAGATGAGCAAACCCGTTTATCTGGTAACAGGTGGCATGTCAAAATTTGATAGAGCCATACCGGAGAAGCGGACCGAAGAGCTGGTTATCGATGCCTTTCTGGAGGCAGCCGAATTTATCAAGAAATCCCCTGAAGAAGTAAAAAAATACATCCATAGTTGTTACTACGGTCATTTTGCTGATCACTTTGGTGATCAACTGCTGGGGGAAGCAGTCATACATGACCGTCTGGGACTGGATCCACTGGGAAATATAGGTGTTAAAACAGGTGGAGCCACTGGAGGATCAA